>Ga0316204_10000707_pt1 | contig 111457 bp, 106 predicted proteins | sample 6monrhotite_MG_2_FD_205661 | JGI IMG/M metagenome (GOLD analysis project Ga0316204, IMG submission 205661) | Microbial mat bacterial communities from mineral coupon in-situ incubated in ocean water Damariscotta River, Maine, United States -... | ecosystem: Environmental > Aquatic > Marine >...
CATGCCTGATTGAGCATCACCTTCAATAGAAACGCTATAATCAGGGAACAGGGAAAAAAATGCGTTCAGAGCAGATTCGATCTGCACTGCGCCAACGCTGCTCGACCCGAGGCTGGGAGATGTCAATACACCTTCGGGGTGGTAGATCTGCATAGCTGCAGAAATATTCTGGGCACTCTTCGCACGTGCCAGGTCACCGACAATGCTACGCATATCTTCGAGAGAAATAGGGTCAGCATCTACATTCATTTTATTCACCATTCTTAAGCTTCGGAACTGAATGAACCCAATGTTGACTTTTCGAGACAAAGCAACAATTGTCATATATGACATATCAAGGGCGAAAAAGGACACTACAGTGAAATCTGTTTCCATTGCGATCCTGACGGTAGACTTTTGCATCGCCTCCTCAATTCACGGGGTGCTTGATACATTCTCTTGCGCAAATTTTTGCGCAGCTGAATCAAACCTAAATGTTCGCTTCGATGCCTTTCTTGTATCTCCATTGGGAAAGTCGGTTAGAAGTTTTAATGGTACGTTGGTTGACGTCAGCCTTTCTTTGTCTGATGCGGAGGCAGCAGATGTTGTTGTCGTTGCACCGCCAATGCCACCAACTTTTGATGCAGACCATATTGATGTAATCCTTAGGAAATTACTTTCACTGAATTCCTGGCTGATCGAGCAGGCTAAAAGAGGAACCATTTTGGCCTCATGTTGCACCGGAAGCTTCATTCTTGCGGAAGCCGGACTGCTGAATGGCAAGATCAGCACCACGCATTGGAGGGCAGCGCACGCATTTCGGTCTCGATATCCAGAAGTGGTTTTACGTGAAGAAGAACTGGTTACAGAAGATGGTGCGCTGCTATGCGGGGGAGGAGCAGTATCTTATATCGACCTAACATTACATCTAATCCGGAAGTTCGGAGGAGCAGAACTTGCCGCTCAATGTGCAAGTATATTGGTGGTCGATCCAAACCGAGACAGACAATCACCCTACGCACAATTCAATGTTGCCCGAAATCATGGCGATGAGTTAATTGCTGAAGTTCAAGCATACATAGAGCAGAATTATTGGATGAATCTGGAGATCAATAAATTATCTATGCGTTTCAATCTTGGTGAGAGGACATTGAAACGCCGGTTTTCAAAAGCATGTGGATTGCCTATTGGTCAATATGTCCAGAAGCTACGGATCAGTGCCGCGAAAGACCGTTTAGCAAATTCGGACCGGTCTTTTCAAGCAATTGTGCTTGACGTTGGATATGAGGACCTCAGCTCGTTTGCCCGTACCTTCAAGCGCCAGACAGGATTGACGATGGGCAGCTATCGCGAGCGGTTTCATTCTTAAAAGAAACATCGGTCAATTCAACTCTACGGAGTTCGAATATAATAATTTTCAATTTACCGAAGCATTTCCAATTGTATACGTGGTGTAGATTGATATTTGGATAAAGCACTGCATTTATGACAATGCTGACCTTCTCCCTATAACTTGATCCATTTTGAAGTTAGTGTTTTTGTTAAAAACAGCGGAGGCGCTTATGAAACGCAGATTTAGTGATGAACAGATTATCGGAATTTTTAAAGAGAATGAGGCAGGGTTTGCGGTGAAGGAATTTTACCGCAAACACGGGATGTCGGATGCAACCTATTACAAATGGAAAGCCAAGTTTTCAGGCATGGAAGTGAACGAGGTATGGCGATTACATGAGCTGTCAGATCGGCATCGCCGTCCTGGGCCTTCCTTCAGAAAATCATCCAGTATTTTGGCCTGATTTGGGATGATGCGGAAAACCTGAAAGACCTGTCGCACCTTTCAAAACCAAAGGTTAGCATTGACACCGCCGGACTTGATCCGCGCGCTACCTTGGCGGCAAACCTGCTATCGCGCCGCATTGGCCGCATGACTGACCGTGAACTTGACCAGCTGTTAGCATTCCTGAGTATTCCTGCTCGCGGTGAATGAAGCGCGGTGCCTCATCGTTCTAAGACGCATTTCCGGAAATAAGCCTCCGTAGCAGTGTGTTCTTGACATTTTGTTCATGTTTTGTTCATATTAGGGCCGTTAGTGATAATCTCAGGCAGTGCCTACCGATGCCGGGGCCAATGTCTGTTTTGTGGTTTGAAGTAGCTGGCAGACACTTAGAAACTTGGGGGTCGATCAAGTGGTTGCAAGCATACAGACAGTGGCTTTTGAAGGTATTGAGGCACGCCCGGTTGAAGTGCAGGTTCAGGTCGTTAGTGGCCTGCCTGCCTTCACCATTGTTGGCCTGCCCGACAAAGCCGTGAATGAAGCGCGCGAACGGGTGCGCGCCGCACTTTCTGCCATTGGCATGTCACTACCTGCACAGCGTATTACCGTAAACCTTAGCCCTGCTGACCGGCCCAAAGAAGGGTCGCATTATGATCTTCCTATTGTGCTGGGGTTGCTCACCGCAATGGGTGTGTTGGAGCAGGGTGCAACAGCGGAAGCCGTTGTGATGGGGGAGTTGGGGCTGGACGCCAGCATTCGCTCTGTACACGGCATATTGCCCGCTGCGTTTTTTGCCAGCGGCTCAGAGGCCGGGTTTATTTGCCCGCAAGCATCCGGAGCAGAGGCCGCATGGGCGGGCGGTGCTGATATTATCGCGGCGCCGCACTTGCTGGCGCTGATCAATCATTTACGGGGCACGCAAATTCTTGGTGCGCCCGAACCTAAAGTGACCGAGGCACCCGAAACCCGGCTTGATCTGGCTGACATTAAAGGTCAGGAAGCCGCCAAGCGGGCGCTTGAAATTTCCGCAGCCGGGGGCCATACATTGTTGATGATGGGTCCGCCGGGGTCGGGTAAATCAATGCTTGCCAGCCGGTTGCCGGGTATACTGCCGCCGCTTTCTGCGGAGGAAGCGCTGGAGACCAGCATGGTAGCTTCCATTGCAGGTACACTGACAGATGGCACCATTAGCCGTGCGCGGCCGTTTAGGGCCCCGCATCACTCTGCCAGCCAGCCAGCGCTTATCGGCGGCGGCGCAAAAGCCAAACCGGGAGAGGTGTCGCTGGCGCATGCAGGTGTACTTTTCCTTGATGAGCTGAAACTTTTGGAGCTTTGACGAAATTGTCAAACTGTAAAACTCTTTATAACACAGTTAGTTACACATAGATTGTGCTCAATAAAAAAATGACAATTGTCATTTTTATTAGCTGCAAAATGATCCCGCAACATTTGATATAGAGCTGATTTCTATTTTATGCACGTGTTGATTTCTTTGTGTTTTTCAGTCAGCTTCCCGCACGAATCAATCTGGGAGCATTTATGAGTATCATTGATGGGCGACGACACGACCTTATTAACTACCCTTTCAAAAGGACCCCTGAGCGGGTTCGTAAAAATCTATTGGCCCAGGTACAGAAAACCGTGCCGTATTTCGCAAACGATATGTCTTTGGCCATTATTGGATTTGAGTGTTTTTGCCAAATCTATAACCAAGTTCTGGTACCGGAAAAAAGGCACGCAAATGCCAATCTGCGGGTAATTGAACGTTTCTGTGCCCTGGCAGCGGACGGAGGTATCTTTAGCCGATCTGATCGAGGCAACATGTTAATGGCCCGATATTTTTTGCGGGTTTCTCAGTCTTTACCATATGTGGCTGCCGCTGACTTGCTTACGGCAAAGAAATTGAAGTCCAATCCCGTACTCAAAGAAACCAGGGCCCTGCCGATTGATCAGTATCTTCTAAAATACTGGTCCGGTTGGCTATCTGTAGGGGCTGGCGGTTCTAACCGCTATTTCCCATTGCAGGATGTTTATCAGTTCTGCGGCGAGGACTTCACAGAGAAGCTCTTTTCGGTGATGGATGAATTCAACCGCCAAAGGCAGAGAGCAATGCACGGTTCATGGCATATGTTGCTGAGGGCCTTTGCAAAAATAGGGCGTGAAGGAAGGCTTCAGGAATTAGAATGTCGTATATTTTCAGGAGAGTTCTTCAGAAAGTTGCTCTTCCAATACCTTTCTGATGCAACCCTGGTCCCAGAATCAACCTCATACTCTACATTAGCTATTGAATGGCGAAATCATTTTGCAATCTTTGTCGAAGAATACCTCTGTCCCTCAGGTTTGATGGCTGAGCCAGCAGGTGGGTTTCCAATGCCCCGACGGGAAAGGGTACGTGGTGCCTTAACCAATGTTAAGACACAGGACGACGGAACCGAAATCAAAGCGAAACTGATAACCGATGTTCCGCTGCTTGTAACTGATCGAGAAGCGATTCAATTGCTATTTAAGAGTATCGAAGCCGATTTGTCGGTACTTCGAAATTGGGCCAAATATGTGACAGATGATGTTTGGCAAAATATAGTACGTCGAAAAAGGAAAGCGCATGCTGGTAAAATTATACCCTTAGAAGTGCGGACGGACCCTGTTTTTCTGCGGTCTGAAAACAGCAAGACATGGATGCGCTCACCAGACAATCCGAAGTATATAGAAAACCTTGTGGCCACATTCGAAGCTCATGGTTACCTGACTAACGACGATGCCTGGCTTCAAACTATTTATGAGGACCGGCAAGAAGCCGCAAGGCAACTTGGTATGCCATCGATTAAGGTTTTGCTCGCCTATTGCACCTTATTAATTTTAGAGCACCCTTGCTTGACTAGAAGCGCATTATTGTCATTGGAACTCTACGATAAATCAGGTGCTTTCAAGGGCGTTAATTTCACTGAAGCGGGTTGCAGTCTCGTTTCATATAAAAGACGGAATGGAGCAAGTCAGGCAGAGAAAGTTGTTCTTTTAAACGGCTCGGCAACACAAGCGGTTGAGCAACTTGTTGAAGTTACACTGCCTCTGCGAAATTACTTGAAACAGCACGGCGATGATAACTGGCGATACCTGTTTCTCTCGTCTGGCAATAGCTTTGCCTATCCGAAGCGACTGCGCGGCGATGAGATCGGATATCGCATCGAGCTTAGGCGGGATTTTCGGGAGGACCTTAAAATACTTTGCGTCGACGATAAAACCAGTGATCGATTGTCACATGCTTTTACGTTGACGCGCCTTAGAGGAAGCGTAGGTGTTTCCGAGTATCTGAAAACAACCAGTGTATCGTGTATGGCACGCGCCCTAGGTCACAAAGAGTATAAAAAGCATCTCATCGATCGCTATCTGCCTGAACCGATTCGCAGGTTTTTCGAAGAACGTTGGGTAAGAATTTTCCAAGCAGGCATTGTTTGTGAAGCCATGAAAGAAAGCGCATTTTTAGTCGAGGCATCGGACTTTTCAGACATGGAGGAAGTGGATGAGTTTCTCAGGAAACATGTAATTTCTTTCCCTGAATCAGGGCAAGTAGAAGAGCAATACGAAGAGCCAAATGGCGAAGTCCTGTTTGGGTTGAACGAGGAAGTTCTTAAGCTCCTATGCACTATTGCTGAAAGTACGGATCAGGCGTCGGGGCCAGTCAATGGGCTTGCCCAGTTTTGGTCGAATATTGCATCTAAGCTGATTGGATTCATTGAATCGGATGAATGTGAGCGGCCAGATATTCGTCGGATGTTATCCAACGTATTGCCAACGATCGATGCGTCTTCAGCCATGCACCTATTGACATGAATGAACTGTCGAAGATTCAAAAAGAACTGGAGCGTTTGGGCTCTTTCTCGGTTGAGGATGTGCCCTCTCCCTATTGGCTAGCAAACTCTTATGATGCTCCCGTGTGGGACATCGACTTCAATGGCGTTCGCCAAATAAAGTTGGACTTTCGGATTACTTTGGAAGATGGGAGCTCGCTCAATTCACCAAAAAACCAGGAGCTTCTATTCACCTTTAAACATTGGATTTACCGATCCTATGAGCCCTCAAACAGCTACTCAGTTTCAATGAGAGCAAATTCCGTCTATCGGCGTGTTTCCGTAACGCTGAAACTTATAGATTATTTTTTGATGCGGGCATCGGAGTTTCAGCTAAGCAAATATGGTTTAGAGATGGTGACTTTGAATGACCTCAAGTTCATGTTGAGGACGCTTTCACAAAGCAGCCATATTAGCTACACGCTTTATCAATGGCCGGAACGCCTTAAAAGCTACATGGAAGAAGGTTGTCATCTTATCGATTGCGATGCGCTTCTGCGGGACATGCCAGTGCTAGGCGATATCGCTGTGGCGCAAAGTTCATTTCTTTTGGATGCGACCGCTGAAGAAGTGTGTCGCTATCGAGCGTTTCTGTGGTCAGAAGGTTATTATCGTCGGAAGCTTAATCGGAACTACGGTATAAATGCACAGCTGACCCTCAATACCAGGGCGCTAGCGAGGCGCTTGTTAAAGAATAGTTTGCGAGGTGTTTATTCTCACCCAAAACCACCAGAACTCGATGTTGGAAAACACGTGCGGAGTGCACGCGAGCATCCCCCGGTTAATGTTAAGAAAATGGCTATTGGAAAAATGAACCAGAGGGAACTGTGGAGGTACGGCAGGGGACTGACTGATATCATCGAAACAGAAACAGGGCTCAAAGGGATTTTCCCACGGGATATTCGAAATGCAGTTGCAACCTTGACGTCGGTAGCGCCTGATAATGGTCGGTTTAATACATTGCCGCACCGCGCGGTAATGTATGCCCTCCGGCAGGCAATGGAATTTTATCTCAAATATAGTGCCGATTTGTTCAATGTTTACATAGCATTTTGCGATGAGTGCCGGAGCCATAAGCAAAAAAGCAAAATGGTGTCATTTCAAGCAATTCCGCAGTCTTTTCTTACCGGCACACTGCGAGACTTTGACATAAAAACATGGGCTTTACTGCGTGGAGGGCCTCGCGGTGTGCGTATGTGGGAGGATGCGGACGCCTACAATAAAGAAATAAGAGCGGGTAATGGGTTATGGGAACTATTGATGGTATTGTTTGGTGCTATTCATGTGACCATTGCTGCCCTGTCAGCGAGACGCGTATCTGAGCTTGTTGACCGCCCGGTCAATAGGTGTCTGGATCAGGGAGAAACCTTTCTTATATTTGAAAACCGCAAGAGCGGCTCCCATGAAACCCGCCAAACAGAACTTCGGCCTGTCCCACCGATCGCAGTGCGAATGATTAAAGACATCAGGCATTTCCAAGAGCGGTTAATACAGCGCGGGCATTTGGATAACTTCCGAAGCGTTCTAGCCTACCCCAAACAGACAAAAGGTTGTCTCGTCCAGGATCAGTCAATTAGCAACAGCAGCCACCTTGATATGTTTTGTGATTTTGTTGAAATGCCATGCGATAGCAAGAACCACAGATATTATATTCGTTCTCATCAATTGCGCCGTTTTTTTGCTATGGCATTTCTTTGGTCCGGGACTGCGTCTGGGTCAGATACGCTTAGCCATTTTTTGGGCCATACGGACCCTGAGCACCTATATCGCTATATATCGGAAGACACGCGAGGAGGCGCATTGGTGAGTGTAAAAGCCGGTCTAGCAGCGCAGATACTCGATGAAAACCGGGAGCTAAAGGACCAAATTGCGGCTTTGCTAGTTGATCGTTTCTCCATTAAGAAATTCAGCATCCTGACCGAGGAGGAGTTGGCCCTGTATATTGAGGATTTGCTTGAGGAAGGCAGCGTTACGGTTGAGCCTGAGTTTTTTGAGGACGCCGCCGGTAAGAGATATCAGGTGTGTGTCAGAGTGCTAGATAAAAAGGTCCAGTGTTAGTGTTAAGAAAAGATCTACGACGTTCGTCAATAGTTGACCGTGTTCGCTGTCTCGAACAAATTGTAGCGTTTCCAGATGGTCAGGCAGACAATGATGTGCTTATCGCCGCCCTCTCCGCGCAAGGTTCCTTTGCAAAGCTGGAAACCGATGGTTTTATTGGTATGTCTCTGAATGCATTAAAAAAATTGTCGGATGAAGAGCTGGAAGGGGGATTCGCAAGTGTTGATGCATTGCGAAAGAAAGCGCTTACCCGGCTAAAGCTGTCCAAGCAAAAAGAAACTCAGACCGAAAAACCTTATACTAAAGCAGACTTGGTCACGAAGTTGAAAGCGGCGAAAGACACTTGCGGGCAATTGCAGGGTGAACTGATGGTGGCAACCATGTGCTTAATGCAGCTCATGCAGTCGCATGAGCATTTGGCTGCAGCACTGGGCACCGACCGGGAAAGAAAACGTTTCAAAAAAGAGAGGCAAGAAATCCTCAGTCTATTTTCACACGGTGTCCAGAGTGACGTTGCCTTGGCAAAGTTCCAGAATGTAGTTCTTTTTAAAAATGCTCGCTAAAGTTCCTGTCAATTTTGAATTGCCTGATGTGGTTGGGTTAAAGGGAGTTGTGTTCACTCTGCCAGCCGGAAATGTGCCAACAATCTCCTGGCCGAATGGCCGATGGTGTATCGAAGCCAACATGTTTTTGATCAACTTGGTGCAACAGCAGTGTTCAGTGCTAGGTAATGGTGGGACTGTTTATACTTATGCGACTCAACTGGTGCATCTGATTCGATTTTGCGCACTGCACAATCTTGATCTGCACGACATGAGCGACTCTGATTTTTCTAATTTTGCCCGATATTTGAAACAGGAAGACACTCAGAAAGGTCCGGTCGTTCGCGACAGAACGGATCGCACGGTTCGACAAATTGGTAAGGTGTGCCTGCAATTTTTGGAGTTCGTCGGCGCCGTTCATGGGATTAAGAACTATGTGGGCCCAAGAGGCCGAATTCGGGTTAAAAGAGAGAAGAAGCCCCGCCAGCCAAAAGAAAGCCGGACCTATGACTCTTCCCTTTCATGGGTTCACCGCAGTTTGCCAAACAATAGTCCGGACCAAACAAGAGGCGCTATCAGCAACCAGGCGGTCGAAAAATTGAAAATGGCTGTAGTGGATTCAAGCAGTTCCCATTTTCTTCTTAAAAGGCGACTGACGATGATCAAAATGTTTAACATGACAGGTTGCCGGCGAGAGGAGTTGGTTGGTATCAAAGTCCGAGACATTAAGGCAGCCCTTCGGCTGCGGCACCCAATGTTAAAAGTTCCATCGATCAAACGCGGCGGAAACCGTATTGAGACGCGGTTAGTGCCAGTCACTAGATCTGATCTGGAATTTGTTAATGATTTTATCGAGAAAAACCGCCGCCTAGTCATTCGAAAAACTTGTGGGCGACCGAATGATGGCGGTTATGTTTTGATAGGCGAAACATCAGGTAAAAAAATCTCTGCCGGGTATATCGCAAAGGAATTGTCGAAGTTACGGAAAATGGCGGGGCTTAAGGGTCGGGCACATGCCCACATGTTTCGGCACCGCTTTATTACCAAGCTCTTTGTACAGGTACTTAAACTGCATGACTTCAAGTGCAAAGATGACTTCAGAAAAGCGTTGATAAGTACGGAAAACCTTAAACGTAAAATTTTGGAATGGACCGGGCACCGGTCCACGCGCTCTTTAAGCAGATATATTGATCCAGCTTTTTCTGAGGCTTCTGGCTCCACAGAAATTATGACTAAACACTTTGGGGATGGCGGATAGAGCAACAAGGCTGTAAAATCAGACGCTGAAACTACAACGCTGCTCTTATTGGAAGGCATCCCTGGACAGCTTTTCTAAAATAAGCTTTGGTGCTGGAGTGAGCAATGCGATCAGGTCTTTTCGACCCAGGTTATGTATGACGTTGTAAATACTCTCTTCATTTTTTGCCAAGCTCGAGCTTAATATTCGCCTGTCGCATATATTTGCTCGCTTGGCGACTGTGGACTGATCATAGCCGGTATGGTCACCAATGATCTCGCCAGTTAGGCCAAATTTTTTATATAGCTCTCGAAATACGAAATCAGTTTCCGTTAACGGGCGGTTTGCATAGGACATATCGTCTCCTCGCCACAATGCATTGCATATGTGACGTTTACGTTGAATTTGAAGATAAAGTGTGCCAAGTTCCGCGCCATTGTTGAGGGTTTGGAACCTAGTTTTCTTTACCCCGAGCCGTTTAAAGTTCTGAGCTTTAAACGGCTCTTCTTTTTTAGGCCGTATGAAACGGCCCGTAGCTATGTTGCTTTATGCCAATAGTATGCTCTGCCCTTTTTGAAACGGGCGACCATTCGCTTTTCCTCGAGTGCGCCAAGAACACGAGCAACATTGTTATCTCTTCTGGCTGGGTAGCCGGCATCATTGAGTCGGTCTTTAACTTCCGCCACAGATAAGGCTTGTTTTTTTCCTACAGGAAGTACGCCGTAAACCAGCTGTTGAACATGCCCTAGCTCTGCCGGGCCGCCCTCATGGTTGTCTGCTACTTTATTACTCTCAGGACTATTAACTGGTTCACTTGATTGTGTGGTTTCTTTCTCAGCTGAAATGGTTGGTTCGGGTTCGCTTGTCGTTCGTAAACGTTTTAGTAATTTGAGCATGTGCTCGGCAATAAGAACATCTTCTTTGCCTGCTTCGAGTTGCTCTTCGAGTTGGGAGATTTGCTGCTCTACTCGCGCCTTGTTTTCATTGTATGCATCTATGACAGTCCGGGCGGAAGTCATCTCTGTTTCGATTTTGTGCTCTACGCTCATTTAATGCCTCACTAATATTATTGGATGAGTGGCATAGATGATAAAATTTCATTTGAAAAGGGGGTGCATAAAAATTAATGGTCAAGTATTAAGTCGCGAAACAGGCTGGACAACGAGTTAGAGAAAGCCTCAGTTTTTCAATCGGAATCTCAGAAAACAACGAACAGAATCTCACTAAAACCCGGATAAATTCTACGAATCTCACATATATCTGGACAAATTCATACTCGCTCAAAATGACGATTTTAGGAGCTGACGTATACGCTTCGCAACGCCTCCAAACGACCCAAAGCGGTTAAATAGATAGTTTCACAGGCAGTGACAAAATGGGCTTTTGTTTGTGAATTCAAATTGGGCCGATTAAACAACTTGATCAATTCCCAGTTCCTTTGACAATAGCCGATGTAGAGACATACAAACTACTAATATGGCTGAAAACAAAAACCAGCATTACGTACCTCGTGTCTATCTTCGGCCATTTACATATGATGGTGAAGGTGCGGCTATTAACCTGTTTAACATAGACCGAATGAAGCCTGTTCAGAATGCTTCAGCTAAGGGGCAGTGCTCTCGTACCTATTTTTATGGGAAGAATCAGAAGCTTGAGAGGGCGATAAACGGTGTTGAGAATCCCTATGGAGAAGTGGTTCAATTTCTGACGAGTGAACAAGCAGAAGTTAATGTTATGGTCCAAACAGTTCTTCTTCGGTTTGTTTACCTTCAGTTTCTTCGCACGGATGCCGCGTCGCAGAAGGCAGCAGAGATGAACTTCGAAATTCTCGACCTTCCTTGTTCAAGTATCCCTATCCCGGATAAGCGGGAGCGGATAAAAGCGGCCACCCAAATTGCGATGCAGCATTACGCAAGCTCAATGGGAATAGTAGACGACCTAAAGGTCTGTATCGCGCGCAATCATACAAACCAATCGTTTGTAACCTCGGACGATCCAGCTGTTCTGACAAATCGACTGTTCTTTCAACGAAAGCCTGCCGGACTAAGAAGTTTCGGGGTTGGTAAAGCAGGAATAGTGTTTATCCTGCCGCTTTCGCCTCTGTTGTGTGCCATCTTTTATGACCCAGCGGTATACTATGTCCCTCACCGTGCTGGTTGGTTAGATGTGTCGAACCCGTCGGATATTGATGCACTCAATCAGCACCAGATAATAAATTGCAAGGGCAACATCTACTTCAAGGACTGGGAAAGCCGCCAGGGGCTAATCTCCAAGGCTCAGGAATGGGTAAAACTGAGGCCTTTGAATTCACATGAAATAGTCCACGCTGGTTTAGACTATTCTGATGAATGGGGAAGCCGTTTTGAGGTGAAGGATAAGAAGGATTTGCGTGAGGGAGAGGAATCGCTCGTTCATTTCATAACCAAACACCCAAAGCCAGCTAGATGGCCCTCGTTTTTAAGATTTAGAAACAATGCAACAGCTTACTCAAACAGTACCGGGAGGGGCTTAACTCGAAGATGGTGTTTAGATGAGGGTTATGTCACTGGAGGTGGATACCGGAAAGTTCGCGTATGAAACATGTACCCTGAACGATTCGCGACCAACTAGACTGTGTTGGCAAGCGTGTTTTCTCTCGAGTTAATAATCCAGACTTTTTATAAATCGTAAGAATATTAATGGCTAAGGTAAGCGAACTGAATTCCTACAAAAGTATAAAAGCCAGACCGTTAGGGATTCCGTTTGAACTGATCGAATGTGTCGATCAAATCATTTCCGTCTGGATGATAAGCACGAACAGATGATTTTGGATATATCAAGAAGGTCAAAGAAGTCGCACCTTGCTTGAAAAAAAGGGTCATCTCTTCGACTTCCTCATCACCCAACCAAACTCCCTCTTTGTGACGGCATTGAAATTCATTTATTTGCCTAGTTTTCCAACTGTCCATCATTGAGGCCGCCAATGAACCAGCGGGTAACTCAGTAATTTTTTGTCGTGCGCTATAATAGATACCGGACTTGATAAGAGGCTCGCTTGACCATGACCAATCAATAAAACCATCACGAGCAACCACTAGCATGGCTCTTTCTTCGGTGATGCTAAGCCATTTCAGTATTGTTGCGGTCAACGAGCTCTGATATCGATCGGCGAGGTGCTTAATTAACTCCAGGCTGGGTTTGTGACCTTTAATTTGGCTTCGAAAATCATCAAGCGGCATTAGGAAGAAGGAAGCAAATGTGTTGGCTTGTGCTTCAATTTGACCGTGCTCGCTTTTCCAATTTCGCATATCCTGCGCTGTACACTGAAGGCCCTCAGGTTTGATATGTCGGTGTAGCAAATAATGCCCAAATTCATGAGCCAGCGTAAAATTGATACGCCCTTTGGAGGGGACGGCGGTGTTATAAATTATCCCCCATTCGCCAGTTCCGTCAGGTTTTGGGAGGGTCATGCCTTCAAACTTAGATCCCAAGTCTTTTCCCTCAATCATTGTGATCGGGTTGTCGGGAAAAACCTGCCGAGAGTAATCCTCAGCTAGATCTTTTATTTTTACCGGAAATCGGTTTGTTCCGTGTGCTTTATGCACAGCGTTTAACAAGGTAGAGAGTTTTATGGCCCAGCCTTCTGGGCTACTGGGTAATTTCAATCCTTTTTCCCCCATATATCGATCATGTCAGATATCTTTTTCTGATCATCTTCCTCAAGTTTGTTAAATTTTCTGAAAAAGGCAGTCTTAGCCATTTCTTCATCTGGTAAGGCCTTTTCATCTAGCAAATAATCGGATGTAACCTCTAGCACTAGCGCGATTCGAGCTAGCTTTTCGCCTGACGGCTTGCGCTCAGATCGATTTTCAAGTTCCCACAGATAGCTTTTGCTGGTCTCAGACAATTTTGCAAGTTGATCGAGGGAATAACCTTTGTCTTCCCTGTGTTTCTTTAGCTTTTCGCCTAAAGTCATAGTCATAGCAGAACCCCACGAACCCCGACCCCCAATTGTGTTCGTTATATCGAACAAAATTGTGATTGACAAGTGGTATGGATTGTTGTTCGGTATATCGAACGATAACGTAATCCACTTATGGGACCTTAACCAATGATAATCGAACAGCACCTAAAGCCAGTGCGAGTCTTGTCTCTTAGTGGAGGGGGGATGCGGGGTCTATATTCCGCGACGTATTTGAACGCCCTTAGCAACCAGATGTCTAAGAGGTTTGGTAAAGGATCGTTGGATATAGGCGCTAGTTTTGATTTGATTACAGGTACGTCCACAGGAGGCATACTTGCGTGTGCATTAGCGGTCGGGACACCGATGTCCAAAGCCGCAGAGCTTTATAAAGAGCATGGCGCGGAAATTTTTCCAATGCAAATGCCAGGAAGCTTTTGGGGCGTGGCAAGGCAATGGTTTTCTCGATCAAAAGCGTTGGCTGCTGGCGAGACAGCCCTAAGAAGCGCATTAAAAGATGTATTCGATAAGACGAGGATTAAAGATGTTCTGCTTGAACGTAAAATCGCCCTGGCAATTCCTGCCGTGGAAATGTCACGTCATGCAGGGTGGGTGTTCAAGACTGCCCATTTGGCGAATTCAAGTAATCGCGACGACGAGTATAATCTTGTAGATGTATGTATGGCGACCAGCGCAGCGCCATTGTTTCGTTCAATGGCGAACATAAAGACGCCGGATGGATCAGGACCCGCCAAGACGTTTGTTGATGGCGGGTTGTGGGCAAATGATCCAATTTTGATTGGTCTTATAGATGCGCTCGAGATGGCACAGTCCGGACAGCCTATTGAAATCTATTGCCTTGGCAGTTGTAAACGCCCGGAAGGTGAAACAATACCACCACAAGATCGGCATCGTAGTTTCAAGGAATGGAATTTCGGCGCGGGTGCCGCGTCACTCTCTATTGACGCTCAAGAGTTTATCTATCCGCATATGGCACGGATGCTTGCCAAACATGTGAAGAGCAAAGTTTCCATCATTCGCTTTCCGAGTGAGCCTGTGTCCGCTCAATCCCTTCAATATCTCGAATTGGATGCGACCTCTGACAAGGCGATTAGTGTCCTGCAAGACCAAGCCTACGACGACATGAGTGTTGCCCTCTCGCGAATTGGAAATTCAAACGATGAAGAGGGCCGATACCTGCGCCGGTTATTCGAAGAGATGCAAGAGGCAGCTCGATGATTCAAAAAATATTTGCTGCAGGCGCAGGGGCATTGATCGGCGCCACAATTGCAGTTCTTACAAGGAAAAGAAGGATGCATAACTGTCACAAAGAAGTTCTAGAATACCATAATGACTACGTCACTCTGTCACAATCAGAGCGGAACAAAATGAAGGACCGGCGCAATGCCAACCGGAATCGTATCAATAAAAATCTCGACAATGAAGACCCCAAACCAATTGGATTTCAAACCCAGGGGTCGTACTCCATGCTTACCATGGTGCTCGACCAGCACAATGACTACGACATTGATGACGGCATTTATTACAACAAGGAAGACTTGGTCGGTAGCCGGGGTGGAGAACTAACGCCGCGCCAAGCCAAGAAAATCGTTTGTGATGCTGCCCAAGACAATAGCTTCAAGCGGGCCCCAGAGATCAGAACAAACTGTGTTCGTGTTTATTATAATGATGGTTCCCATGTGGATATTCCTGTATACCGAAAATATGTGGAAGAAGACTTTTGGGGCGAAGAAAAAGAAATCTTTGAAATTGCCGGTGCAACCTGGAAGCAATCGGATCCCAAGTCCGTTACTGGTTGGTTTAAGGACAACAATATAAGCCAAAGCCCTGATGCGACCAATGGGCGGCAGATGCGGCGTATCGTTCGCTTACTAAAGAGGTTTTCACGTAGTCGAGAAAGTTGGAAGTCACGCATTGCGTCTGGATTTGTCATTACGGCCCTTGTTGTGGAGTGCTACAAAGCTGATGCAGAGCGTGACGACAAGGCTCTCTATGACACGATGAAATCCATACATGACCGGTTGGTGTATGATCTTGAAGTTAACCATCCAGTTCTGGATGAGGCATTAACTACAGGTGCAGACGACGCAAAAACCAAATTCCTACGTGAAAAGCTGAAAGGCACATTGAACAGGTTTGATGAGCTATTTGATTCCAGCTGTGATGACGCTACCGCTCTTGAGGTGTGGGGTGGAGTATTTAGTAGTGGCTTCTTCTTTGACAAAGCCAAAGAGGCGCGAGAAGAAAATAAGGCCGAGATAGACTCTATGATAGCAGGGAAGTCGGAGAAAGCGCGCAAAAGACACGCTGCTATAGCCGCAACTGGTCTTGTTAGCGCCGCGTCAGGTTACAAGCCGTGGGCAATGGTCGGGTAGTGGGTTCAAAGAACAACAGAGCAGAACGGCGCTTAAGCGACCTCAAGCTAATGAGGCAGAGCGCACTACAGGAGATATTCGCTCGCCAAAAAGGGCTGAAGGCTGAAGTCGATAAAGATACGCTGGTTATTTCAGGCACCTATTACATTTATGACGGTGAAATACCTTATGGCTCCTATGAAGTTTGGATTGGGATTCAATCTGCCTACCCCTATGTTGAGCCAGTGGTCTTTGAGACGGGAAACAAAATTCCGAAAAAGCTAGAACGGCATGTTTTCCCAAAGTCAAAAAGGTGTTGTCTGGGAGTTTGGGAAGAGTGGTTGCTCAAAGAGGAAGATCATTCTGTAGCGAACTTCATGAACACTATCCTGCAATCTTACTTCGTTTCACAAAACTACTTTGATCTTTATGGGGAATGGCCTTTCGGCGAGCGTGCTCATGATGAAACCGCGTTTGTAGAGAGTTTTGCCGAAATTTTGAATGTACCTCCCATCAAGGAAACAGTGTTGTCTTACGTTTGTATTCTGTGCGGAGATTGGCCCAAGGGTCATTCTAATTGCCCGTGCCGCAGTGGTAAAAGGCTGCGGGACTGCCATCATGAAGAACTGATGGAACTCCACAAGAGAATTTCATCCAAAATCGCGCATCAAATGAAGAAGCGCTTGCTTCAATCCGGTTGACCAATATCTGGTGACCTTTGCAGTCTAAAAATGTTTTCAACATGTACTTGTCCGCTTGTGGCCGATTGAAGACACCTCCGATTTACTTTCGCCTTTTGAACGATTGAAAATACAGATCTACGAACATGCCTGCTTTGGTCTGCTCTTCCCCATCAGGTTCCCAGCCCTTCCGTCGCAGCTCATGTATCTTAGAACTGATGTTTTCCGTTTCGTAGTCGCGCCATTCAAGCACACGATACTTGTACGCTTCTTCTTGACAGCTATTGTTACCCATTGGTCTCTCCTTTCGAATGAATACACCATTGCGCGATAAGTTCAGGACATATGCATTTGATATCAGCGACCCTATAGAACCCAGGCGATGTCTGCGGATGCGCTCAAGAGCCAACGGTCGCTCAGAAGCCATGTACCGATCAACTACTGCACTCGAAACAAATGTCTCAGCAAACCTAATTGCGTCACTGGTTAACGTCAGGGGCGCCTGTGGTGTGCCCCTATTCTTCCAATAAGCGGTCGATGATTGCGCAGTCTGGTGTTTCACCGCCGCTGCATTCGGAGGCCATGGTTGTGAGCGCCTGCTTCATCTTGTCCAGATCAGCCATTTTACGCGCGATAATTTCCACACTAGCGAGGGCGATGTCTCTCACTTCGTCGCATGCATAGGTGCCATCGACCATTTCAAGAAGGCCGGTCACTTCCTGATTAGTGAAACCAAGTTCTCTCGTTCGGCGGATGAATTTTAGCCGTTTGAGATGATCTGGCGAATAGATGCGATAACCTGCAGCTGATCGCGGCGGGTTAGGCATCAAGCCGATTTTTTCATAGAAGCGAATGGTTTCCAGATTGACGCCGCTTTCTTTTGCAATCGCTCCTCTCGTAAAATCACGTTTTTGAGATGTAATCATTTTCTTCTTGAGCCTGTAATTAATACAGAGTGTAGGTTAAACGAAATCGAGATGCGTTTGCAAGCGTGTTGCAAGCTCGTTTGACCCGAAAGCAATGAATCAGAAGATAAAGAGTATTTATGTCGGATATAGAAAATATGGATAACCAAAAAAGTTGGACAACGGGGCTAGGCGCCATTGGCGCGATACTCGCTTCGTCTTGCTGCATATTACCCTTCGTATTTTTAATGATGGGCGTAAGCGGTGCCTGGATCAGTAACCTAACCGCCCTGGAGCCCTACAAAGATTATATGGCGGCCATCACCCTTATCTTCCTGGGGTTCGGTTTTTGGCAGGTCTATTTCAAGCCTAAAAAACAATGTGAGGACGGTAGCTACTGTGCCACGCCAAAATCCGACAAAGTAATCAAAACAGTTTTGTGGGTGTCCACTGTATTGGTGCTGTTGGCGCTGACAGTCGATTTCTGGGCCCCAATTCTTGGCAATTATATTTAACAAGGAACAATGACAATGAAACAAATCATTAAAGCAGGTGCGATCGTTGCAGCATTTGGTATTGCGGTACCTATGGCGACTTTGGCAGCAGACGAAACCGGCCATAAAGCACATCAGATGACTGAAAAAGCCGCGGAAAAGAAGGTTACCTTCACGATTGAGAAAATGACCTGCGCCATGTGCCCAATCACGGTGCGCAAAGCCATGGAAAAGATTGACGGTGTGAAATCTGTGACTACCGATTATGAGGCCAGAACCGCCACGGTTGTTTTTGATTCCAAAAAAGCAGACGTAGCGGCGATCGCCAACGCGTCCACGCAGGCTGGCTATCCGGCAATTCTCCAAGAAACTAAAGGCTCGTAAGAATGGCTTTCGACAAACCCTCTAGCGACTGCTGCTCGAATAGTGATGCCAAAGCCAAAGCCAAATCCCATGTCATGGTAATTGGTGCAGGGTCTGCTGGTTTTTCAGCTGCGATCACGGCCGCTGAGGCTGGCTCAGATGTTACCCTTGTCGGCGACGGCACCATAGGGGGCACCTGCGTCAATATCGGCTGTGTGCCGTCCAAGACGATGATCCGGGCCGTGGAGCCACTGTATCAGGCTGGCCATGCAGGCAGGTTTGAAGGGATTGCATCTTCTGGCGAGGTTCTGGATTGGCGCGCGGTTGTTGCGCAAAAACGGCAGCTCGTTGATGATTTGCGTCGGGCAAAATATATTGATGTGTTGCCGTCGCATCCGGGCGTCAACTATATCGAAGGCCGAGCGCAACTGACAGAATCCGGAGTGAGTGTCGACGCGCAACTCCATACGGCCGACAAAATCATTATTGCGACAGGCTCATCGAATACAGTGCCGCCAATCCCCGGTATTGAAACCGTATCCTATCTGGACAGCACGACTGCCCTCGACATGGAGGCGCTACCCAAATCCATGATTGCAATCGGCGGCGGTGTGATCGGATGTGAGCTGGGTCAAATGTTCGCGCGCGCAGGTGTCAAGGTGACCCTCTGTTGTCGCAGTCGCCTGGTGCCGCAGATGGAACCAGAGATTAGTGAACATCTGCAGCGCTATTTGGAAGCAGAAGGTATCACGGTCTGCTGCGGTATTGGCTATCAATCTGTCGAACAAGAAGGTGACCAGATCCGGCTGCATATCGACCGGGACGGCGAGGCCAAAACCCTTGAAGCCGAAACGCTTTTACTTGCGGCGGGCCGCACACCCAATACAGCTGACCTGGGTCTAGCCGATGCTGGAGTCGAACTGACGGCAAATGGTGGTATCAAAGTCAATGGTGCGATGCGCTCAACCAACCCCAAAGTGTTTGCGGCGGGTGACGTAACGGGCACAGATATGTTTGTCTATATGGCGGCGTACGGCGCCAAGTTGGCCGCACTCAGCGACAGCGATAAAACCTATAGCAACGCCGTGATGCCTGAGGTCATTTTTACTGACCCGCAAGTGGCAAGTGTCGGCCTCACTGAAGCGCAAGCGCGCAGTGAAGGCATCGATGCTAAAACCAGCGTGCTCACGCTCGATCATGTGCCGCGTTATCTGGCGGCACGGGATACACGGGGGCTGATCAAGTTGGTAGCCGACAAAGAAACAGACAAGCTTATCGGTGCACACATTTTAGCGCCCGAAGGCGGTGAACTGATTCAAACTGCTGTACTTGCTATCAAGGTCGGCATGACAACCGCAGACCTTGGCCAGACAATCTTCCCTTATTTAACAGGGGTGGAAGGGTTGAAGCTTGCTGCGCAAACATTCGACAAGGATGTCAGCACACTATCCTGCTGTGCAGGGTAAGAGAATTATCCCATAGGCCCATAGGCCCATAGGTACGGAGTAGACAGATGGCGACGACGGATTTGAAACTGGAGGAGTGTGGCACCCTGCCTAAGCCCGGGCCGATTGGACGTCTGGTGCGCTTCGGTTTTGGGGCGCTGTGCCTCTATTATGTCTTTGGGCTATGGGCAATTCGAAATCACCTGATGACAGATGCTGAAACTATTCGGCCACTCCTCTGGAACGGTATTGTGTTTGGGTTGTTCCTTGTGAGCTATGTGATCAATATCGGCTTCTCTAGGGGCTGGAAAAAGTGGCCAGCGGTCACTAGTGCACTGTTTCTCATTGGCCTTGGTGGTCTGGGGTATATACAGGTTGGCTCATTTGAAACACCTTTGCTGGCTTACGGCATTTATGGCTGGGCGCTCTATATATTTGTCCATCTTGGCCTGTCCTTTGTCGTGTCAGCTGCTATTGGGACGCCTGGCTGTGAGATGCGCGCATTCCATCACCTCTATTCGCTTGCGACAGGCAATCCGACCAAGGAACATGTTTGCCCTGTGGGGCCCCTTACACCGATCGATAAGTGGGAAGCCGCACAGCGCCACCTGTAGGCATTCAGCAGGCTGCCGTTAATTAGCCGGTTGGAGCACTGCTGACAGGCAGATGTCACGACGGACTCTTGTCTATGACTGGTTCTCGTGCGTTTCACAAAGATTGTGATCGGCGAGTACTTTTACGATACGACAGTCCGCAACTTTACCGCCTGAACAGCAATCAATCATCCGCCGAAGCTCAGATCCTAATATCTTGAGTGAAGAAATTTTGCTCTCCACATCCCGTAAATGATCACGTGCAATGGCATCAACATCACTACAAGACCTTCCCGGCTGATCTGCAAGAGCCAGGAGATTACGTATATCGTCTAAAGAAAACCCGAGCTCGCGACTGTGCCTGATAAAAGTCAGGCGTTCTAAATGAATATTAGTGTAGAGGCGCCTATTGTTTGCTGCACGCACTGGGGTCGGCTATCCTCATAATACCGGATGGTCTGCACCTTGGTGCCTGTCTTTTTGGCCAGTTCACCAATCATAAAATCTTGCGACATGTGTTTTCCTCTTGCTCCTACAGTTACTGTAGCATGTATGCTTGTCAGCAAGAAATGACTAGTGATTCGAGGAAAAAGAATGTCTGGCGACTGCGGCTGTAGCTCAACTCAAAACTTTGATGGTACATCACCCGGTTATAAACGGGTCTTGAAGATTATCATCGCAATCAACTTTGGCATGTTTGTGGTTGAGCTTTTAGGCGGACTTTCTTCCGGTTCGATGGCCCTTCTGGCGGATTCGCTCGATTTCCTGGGTGACAGCACGACCTATACGATATCGCTTATTGTCATTGGCATGCCGCTAACCACACGTGCGAAAGCCGGCCTATTTAAAGGTCTATCGCTTTTCGCAATAGCGGCATGGGTGCTTGGAAGTACGGGCTACCGGGTGTTTATTGAAGGTGTACCTGAGGCTTTGACCATGGGCGCAATTGGTTTTGCTGCCCTTGCGGCCAACGTAATCAGTGTGATTTTGCTCCTGAAGTTTAAAGATGGAGATAGCAATGTACGGTCAGTTTGGCTTTGCAGCAGAAATGATGCATTCGGTAATGTTGCTGTGATATTGGCAGCTTCCGGTATTGCAGCAACGGATGCCGCGTGGCCAGACCTTGCCGTTGCTGGTATCATGGCTAGCTTGTTCATTCATTCTGCTACTAAAATAGTTCGGCAGTCCTGGAGTGAGCTCAAAGCTGAAAAGGCACGCCAATCAACTATTATAAGTCAAAATTGATGACAGCGCTTCTTTCAGTCGGTACACATACTTTGTTCGGCATAAACTTGGATGTGAATTTAGAAACTTAAATGGCAAAGTACCTTAAAATATTATTGCTCTTTATCTTTGTCACGGCTCCTGCTCTAGACATCGCTTTTCTTGATGGTCAGGAGCCGACCGATCATATTGCTGAATCATTTCATGATTCTGAAAATAGGGCTCCATCTAGCGACGTCGATTTGCACTGTATTTGTCATGTAATCCATCACGGCATTGCCCTCGGCAAAGTCGCGGGCCGTGACATTGTCGACCTCCGTAGTACTTGGCCTATTACCGATGACATCGTGCAAGGGTTGCATCCCAAGCCGGGCCTACATCCACCTTCAATTCAACTCTCATAATACTAGTAAGTTTCAACGCGCACTGTGGCAGCTAATAGCTGGCCGCATGCGCCCAAGACATCTACTTTGAGAGTAATCAAGCATGAAAAAGATGCGCTATGCCTTTGCGGGTATCGCAGTCGTTGGCTATTGCACCGCTATGGTGCCCTGGTCTGCTGCGGCAAACGCGGACGTTCTGAAACGACCTGTCCTCTATGAGTTTATCCAACAGACAGTTGGAGACCACCCTTCCCTGAAAGCTTCGGAAGCGGCTTTATCTGCGGCTCGAGCTAGAGCTCGCGGTCAGTCTCGCCCGGTCTATAATCCCGAATTGGAAATCGGCTATGAAAGTGCAGACGTAAACACTAAAGAGATTGGCATCTCACAGGCCTTTGACTGGTCTGGTAAACGCGGTGCCCGAGCTGGCGTGGGAAGAGCTGAAATTGACGCTGCGGAAGCGGCTTATGCTTTGGCTCGTAAAACGATTTTGACTGAAATTCTCACAGCTCTTGGCGATTATCACACTGAGTACCAAAAACACGGTGTTGCCGCGGAAAAAGAAGCTCTCAGTCTAAAATTTTTGGCGATCGCAAAACGATTACGCGGTGCTGGTGAAATACCACGCGCGGAATTGCTAACCGCACAACTTGCACTGGCAGAAGCTCGGGCTGAGAAAAATGAGGCTGCAGCTGCTCTCTCTATCGCGAACGAAAGACTGGTAGCAACAGTTGGTGAAGATCGTGACTTCTGGCCAAGGCTAGACGGTGTCCCAAGCGTTCTTAGCATAGGCACTGATGACATAGACCTTAATGTGGAAAAGCTGCCTGAAATGCGGCTCGCGATTGCTGAGACAGAGATATCTCGGGCCCGTATCAAAGTCGCAAAAACAGATCGGATGCCAGACCCAACAGTTGGCTTGAGGGTTGGGGAAGAGGGAAACAGCAATCTTGTTGGACTTTCGGTTTCTATGCCCATCCCGATCCGCAATAGCTACAAAGCTGAAGTTCAGGCAGCAGGCTCAGACCTTCTCGCCGCTCAGCAGGCCTATTACTCGGTAAATCGGCAAGTTCGAGCCCGTTTTGACGCGAGTATGAAACGCTATACGTCCGCCTCCAAAGCCTGGCGTATCTGGGAAGAAAATGGAGCCGAACCACTAGGAGAGCAGAGAGCTCTTCTTGGCCAGCTTTTAGAAGCCCGAGAAATAAGCGCAATTAATTATTTAGTACAACTCAATCAAACATTCACCACAGAAACTGCATCCATTGAGCTAAACGGTCGGCTCTGGAGCGCATGGTTTGAGTGGCAAAATGCCGGTGCCAATGTCAGCACCTGGCTGGAGACATTACAATGACTAAATCCTTGAAACTTTCCCTCACACTCTTTGCTTCTGGACTTGCAATTAGCGCAGTTTTTTTGGAGCCGGCCTTTTTGAGCCAGCCAGTTTATGCGGAAGAGCAGGAAGAACACGGTGAAGATCACGACGAGGAAAACGCCGTTGAGATGACAGCTCCAGAGCGGCGGGCTAACGGCGTTATCACGGCTCTCGTTACGCGGCAGCGGCTAGCTGAAACTATTGATGCACCTGGAGAGGTTACGCTTAATCAATATGCTACATCACAAGTGACGCCTCGTATATCAGCGCAGGTTGTCGCGCGCCACGTCCGCATGGGCGATACGGTTCAAAAAGGTCAGCCTATAGTCACGTTGACCAGTGTTGAGATGGCCCAAGCACAGGGCGAACTGATCCTTGCAGAGAATGAATGGAAGCGTACTTCTGCTTTAGGTAGGGATGTTGTTTCTGAACAACGTTTCATAGAAGCTCAAGTCGCGGCCAGGCAGGCCCGAGCGAAAGTACTTGCCTACGGCATGACAGAGGATGGCCTCGTCAAATTCTCTAATAATGGCAACGCGTCGGCGGCAATCGGCGAATTCGATCTGGTCGCACCTCAGAACGGCACAGTTATTAGCGATAATTTTCTAGTGGGCCAGTTTATTGAGCCCGGCAATCTTCTGTTTGAAGTTAGCGATGAAAGGAAGGTATGGGTCGAAGCCAAGCTATCGCCGGATAAAGCATCAAATATTGAGATTGGGTCGCTCGCCTGGATATCCGAGGACGGTAACCGGACTGCCGGACAGGTGGTGCAGGTTTATCATCAAGTTGACGAGGTAACTCGAACGCTTGCGGTACGTGTGCAAGTGGATAATGAAGCAGACGATTTTCACCCGGGTGAGTTTGTAGATGTTGCCATTTCGACGGGCGAAAGTGTGCCTACGACAGCAGTGCCAAATGAAGCAATCGTGCTGATGGATGGGAAGCTGCTTGTCTTCAAAGTCGAAGGCAATGAATTACACCCCACACCTATTGCTGTTGGTCCCACTATTGGCGGTTGGACCCCTGTTCTATCGGGCGTTTCTTTAGACGACGAAATTGTCATCAAGAACGCCTTCCTAATTAAATCTCTCATCTTGAAGTCCAAGATGGGCGAAGGCCACGGGCATTAAAGGAGGCGATTATGTTAAATAAACTTGTTGAGAATTCCCTCCAGTACAAATTTCTGGTGATCGTTGGATTTATTGTGGTCGCGTTCCTAGGTGTGCGGGCGGTTAATAATATTCCTATCGATGCATTTCCGGATGTAACGCCTATTCAGGTGAACATCTATACGGAATCGCCCGGTCTCGCAGCTGAAGACGTTGAACAGCTGTTAACGTTCCCCGTGGAATCCGGTATGGCGGGCTTGCCTGCTGTGCAAGAAATACGCTCGGTCAGCCTTTTCGGCCTTTCGTATGTTGCTGTCTATTTCGAAGACGATATGGACATTTATTTTGCTCGCCGTCTGGTGATGGAACGACTGGCTGAAGTAGCAGATCGTATTCCTGAAGGCTACGGCACACCAGAGATGGGCCCCAACACCTCAGGGCTTGGTCAGGTGTTTTGGTATACGATTGAGCGAGCAGACGAGGAGCTCAATGCTGCTGTTACTGATATGGACTTGCGCACTTTGCAGGACTGGTCAGTACGACTAATTCTGCGCACCGCACCTGGTGTGGATGATGTGATGTCATGGGGCGGTCAGGAGCGACAATATCAGGTTCAGATTGATCCGCAAAAGCTCATCAAATATAGCCTTGGTTATAAGGACATTATGGAGACAATCGAGGCCAATAACCGACAGGTTGGCGGTCAATACATCGATCAGGGACCAGAGCAATATCTGGTGCGCGGGCTGGGCCTTGTGAAAGGCGAGACTGATATTGGCAATATTGTTGTCAAAGTCAGTGACGGCACGCCGGTTTATCTGAAAGATGTAGCTGAGATCAAACAAGCTGGCGGACTGCGTTTCGGTGCAGTGACACGGGACGGCAAGGAAGTTGTTCTTGGCATGGCATTGTCGCGGGTTGGCGAGAATGCCAAAAATGTGGTGGATGCCGTAAAGGCAAAGATCGCGATCACCGAACAAGCTTTGCCTGAAGGAGTTGTGCTCAAGCCAATTTATGATCGGACGGATCTTGTCGAAAAAGCGATCTCTACAGCTGAGAATGCGCTCATAGAGGGCTCAATTCTGGTGGCGATTGTTTTGTTCCTGTTTCTCGGGGAAATTCGTTCTGCAATCGTTGTAATTACAGCCTTGCCGCTCGCGATGCTAATCGCCTTTATCTTTATGGAGTATGCGGGTCTGTCAGCAAACCTTATGTCGTTGGCAGGGCTTGCGATCGGCATTGGTATGATGGTCGACGGTGCGGTTGTAATGGTCGAAAATTCATTCCGGGTAATGGCGGAACGCCGAGAAACGGGAGAGAAAGTAAACCGTACGGCGGCGGTACTCGAAGCTGCCAGAGAGGTTGCCAATCCCGTCTCATTCGCCATCCTTGTTATCATCGTTGTATTCATACCGCTCTTTTCGCTTGAGGGTCTAGAAGGCAAGCTATTCAAACCTATGGCCTTCAATATCAGTTTTGCCATGGCTGGCTCGCTTGTGTTGACACTCACAATCATTCCTGTGTTGGCAGCATTGATCCTCAAGCCAAAAGCTGAACGTGATACGTTTCTGGTAGCCGCTATCAAGAAGGTCTATTTGCCGTTTTTAGCCTGGGCCCTTGATCATAAGAAAGTTGTCGTTACCAGTGCCGCGGCGCTTCTGATTGGAAGCCTCTCGCTGTTTCCTTTGCTGGGCAAAGAGTTTATGCCCCAGCTTCAGGAAGGTTCGATCATGTGGCGGGTTACTTCAATCCCGTCAGCGTCCCTTGATCAGTCGATAAAAATCTCCAAGGATATTGAAGCAGCACTTGGCAAGTTTCCCGAAGTGGAGACAACACTTGCGATGATTGGTCGCGCTGAAAAAGGCGAGACTGCCGATGTCAATTACATGGAGATTTACACTGCCCTGAAACCCGATAGTGAATGGACCAGTGATCGCTCAATCGAAGAACTCGCCGATGCGATGCGTGAGGAACTTGAGGTCGTTGTGCCGACGGCAGTGGTTGCTTTTACCCAACCTATCCAGATGCGGGTGGAGGAATTGATCTCAGGTGTGCGTGCAACGCTCGCTATCAAACTCTACGGTGAAGACCTCGGTGAGCTTGACCGTATCAGTAGCGAGTTGAAAGAAGCGGCCGCCAAGGTTCCTGGTGTTGCGGATCTGTCGCTTGAAGCAAACTTGGGCAAACCACAAGTTCGCATTGAAGTGGATCGTATTGCGCTCGCGCGTTACGGCATGAATGCAGACGATGTGCTCACGGTCGTGCGTACGGGTATTGGTAATGAGCCGGTCAGCACTTTGATATCTGGCGTGAAACGTTTTGATATCACCGCGCGACTGCAGGATGCCTCCAAAACGTCTGTGGCTGCCATCAAAGCAATACCACTTACAACCTCATCTGGGGCGATCATTGCACTTGCGGATGTGGCCGATGTCACTGTGGCAGAAGGCTATAGTTTCGTAAGGCGGGAACAACTTCAGCGTTATGCAGTTATCCAGATGGATGTGCGAGGGCGTGATGTGGACGGTTTTGTCCAAGAAGCAAACGCAATCATTGAAGAAAATGTTGATATGCCGCCCGGCTATTGGATAGAATGGGGCGGTGCCTTTGAGAATCAGCAGCGAGCCCTGACAAGGCTTTCCATCATCGTTCCGCTGACGATTTTCTTCATCTTCGTCTTGCTCTACACGGCCTTCAACTCAGTCCGCTTTGCAACGTTGATCATTGCCAACGTGCCGTTTGCGACCGCGGGTGGCCTGATTGGTTTATTCGTTACTGGGCAATATGTCTCGGTTCCATCGGCAATCGGGTTCATTGCAGTGTTTGGGGTTGCAATGCTGAACGGCATTGTGCTGGTGAACTTTATCAACGAGCTGCGCGCAAAAGGCATGAGCATCCACGACGCTGTGCGCAAAGGTACGGAACTTAGGCTCCGACCCGTGTTGATGACCGCAAGTGTAGCGATCTTGGGTCTTGTACCCATGCTGCTCTCTGCGGGTGTTGGTGCGGAAACGCAGCGCCCGCTAGCAACCGTGGTGGTTGGCGGCCTACTTACATCGACACTGCTAACCCTTGTCCTTCTACCTGTCATTTACGAGTGGATGGAAACAAAACTTGCTGGCTCTGAGGGAGCTTCTTCAAACAAAGAGGTGCAATCATGAAGGAAATCAAAGCATTCATTCATCGCAACAGAATATCGGATGTTGTCCATGAATTGAAACAGGCTGGATACAAGTACATCTCGGTCGTTGATGTGTTGGGGCTTCTCAAGGCGCTCAGCTCGCAAGAACAGCAATATTCGATAGACCTTGGTACCAAGGTCGTATCCGAAATGAAGCTGGAATTGGTGTGTGACGATCATCAGCTTACTCACGCGATTGATATTATCAGTCGGCAAGGTCGAACTGGCCAAGAAACCGCTGGCTGGATCTATGTCACGGAGATTGAGCAGGCCATCAAAATTGATGGCGCTTGATTGAGGTTATTGGGTTGGCAGCAATCTATTTGCTGCCACTCACAGCACCTTAAAGCTGACGACAAATGTAGGTCCAGGTGCTGCGTATATTGTATTTGGCCTCATCCCGGAAAGAGGACGCAACCCCAGTTTTCTTTCCGGGTCAGTATTGTTCGATAGTAACAACTCCTCCGATTGAGGACGATGAAATGAGAAAAAACAAAAAGAGGGCTCGCGCTCTTATGACAGTAGCGGCTGCGGGACTCATCCTAGCTTCTTTGTTGTATTTGCTGTCGCGCTACGAGGCCCAGTCACGCCCTAATACAAATTTGCTTGCCGACAGCAAGGAAGTCGTTGCAGTGGGTCTGAAGGTATATCAAGACCGCTGCGCTGCCTGTCACGGTGCAGATCTGGAAGGAGAGGCGAATTGGCGGCAGCGTGAGCCACTCGGTCGCAAACGTGCCTCTCCCCTCAACGGTACCGGTTGGTCATGGGACCATGATGATGCAACTCTATTTGCGATAACAAAGTTTGGCGTTCGCGCCATGAGCGGAAAAGGCACATTAAATAGCAATATGCCGGCATATGAAGACCTTCTCAGCGATAACGAAATTATAGCCGTACTGTCCTATATCAAGAGTGTATGGCCAACTGAGATCCAGATAAAGCATGACGCGCTGGATCAACAGCAAGAAAATTGAACCTACTCATTTTGTCTGTGTTGCAAATAATAATTAATAATAATTATCATTTGCAACATTGTAATAAAAACGGCTAAACATATGAATCGCATATTTTGTTTCCTTTTACCGCTGGCTCTTTTGTGGGTCATCTCGGCAGGAGCTCAGGCTGACACCGGCGATCGGTTGGTGCAACTCGTCGACTATGTTGGTGTGGACTATTCTGAAGCTGTTTCAGACGGCACCATTGTCAATCCAGGTGAATATGCGGAAATGGTGGAGTTCACTGCCATAATCGAGAATTCGTTGGCAAGTAGCACGGGTTCTTCAGCTGCGAGCGAATTGCAGCAACAAGCACATGCACTGGCTCAGCTAGTTAAGAATAAAGCCCCGGTTGAGGATGTCCGAGACCTTACGCGTTCTATGCGCACCGCTATCATCGGCTTTTTTGAATTGAAAATAACGCCTGATCAGGCACCCGACCTGCGGCGCGGCCAAGCGCTATACCACGAGACATGTGCCGCATGTCACGGAGCTTACGGCTTTGGAAATGGGGAACTGGGGAAAGACCTCGATCCACAACCCACTGATTTTACAGAGACGGCACGTTTCAGGCAACGGTCACTGTATGCATTGTTTAATACGATCACTTACGGCGTTGAGGGTACCGGGATGTCGGATTTCTCACAGCTTTCGCCTATAGATCGCTGGAATTTGGCTGCCTACGTCGGTGGAATTGGGGTCGACAAGGAGATTGCCGCTGAAGGCAAAAGGGCGTGGCAGCAAAACGGCACGGTAGTGGATGTGAAAGCTTATGCGAGTCTTTCTCCCGCTGAGGCTGCCGATAAATGGACCAATGGCTATGCGTTGATGGCATATTTGAGAACAGAACCTACTGTACTGTTTGATTTCAAAACGCCGCCGCTCACCGTGGCACTGAACTCGCTTCAAACCAGTTTGAACGCTTATGAGCAAGGCGAGACGGAGAAGGCCTACGAGTTCGCACTGACCGCATATCTTGAAGGTTTTGAGCTTGTGGAAGCAAATCTCGCCGCATTGGATAGCAGCCTCATGCGAAATATCGAGAGTGAGATGATATTCCTGCGCAATGATATTGGCACCAAAAGCCCTTTAAATATTGTTACTGCGCGTATCCAAACTCTCCAGGTGCTGCTGCAACAAGCACAATCAAAAATGGCGGAAAAGGGAAGTTTGACACCAACTGCTGCATTTGTAACCAGCCTTGTGATTTTACTCCGCGAGGGCCTGGAAGCTTTACTTGTTGTTGTGGCGCTTTCGGCTTTTCTGTTGAAAACCGGTCGCCGGGACGCCATGCCGTATTTACATGCCGGCTGGATCGCCGCGCTGGTTTTGGGGTTATTTACTTGGGTAGCATCTGAACGTTTTGTTCAAATCAGCGGGGCGACGCGAGAGGTTACTGAAGGGGTTGCCGCATTAGTCGCATCGGGTATGCTGCTCTTTGTTGGGTATTGGCTTCATAGCAAAACAAGCGCGTCTGGGTGGCAAGCATTCATTCAAAAAAGTCTTAATGCTGCTCTCAATAAACGTACTTTATGGGGGCTCGCTGGACTGTCCTTTATATCCGTCTACAGGGAAGTTTTTGAGACAATCCTCTTTTATCAAGCGTTATGGGCCCAGGCGGCGTCTGGTAGTGCTGACTGGGTGATGGGTGGTTTTCTGGCTGCCGCGTTTATTCTGCTACTTGTGGCGGGACTGGTTATAAAATTTAGCGTGGCCCTTCCACTGCGACAATTTTTTGCAAGTACGGGCATTCTTCTCCTGATTTTGTCATTTGTCTTTGCTGGCAAAGGCATCGCCGCCCTTCAAGAAGCAGGCGAAATACCTCAAACGATGTTGCCGTTTGAAGCTATAGAGTGGTTGGGTTTATTCCCCAGTCAGGAAGGGCTGCTTTTGCAAGCTTCTATTGCCCTTGCCTCGCTCGTCCTCTTCGCCCGTGGCCTTTTTACTAGAAGGAAAACCGAATGACTGCCATGAATTTGTCACGCAGCAATAGATTAGATATAGATTGGTGAGGACTACTAATCGAAACGTAAGTTCATTCCTGCATTTTGATTGGCCACACTGAGGCTGCCTGTGGAGCCAATATCCCCAATTTAGCCGCCAGAGCCGTACCTCGAGACTATGCCACTTTTGGCTCATCCTGATCAAGGTTTTCTAGGATAGGGCAAAAGAGTTGAGCCGAACTATTCTGCCTTCAACATCAAAAGATTTATCTTTGATTAGCGTCAGCTTCATTGTCGACTCTTGGATTGCTCTCGGATTAGAGGTTTCTGTTACTCGCGCTCAGTTTGGGGGTCTTGATTCGTTATAAACTTGAACGCCATTACTTTGCTTGGTGAATAGATGGCTAAGCTGCGGAAGAGCCCCATAAAAAAAGCCAACAATATGCGCGCAATACTGATAATGTTGACCGATGGCAATTGCCTCCCACCCATTCAACGAAAATTCCGAAATAACCCTATTGACCCTGTAGCTACACAAGGCTTTAGAGTCCCACAGAATGGAGCGTTTGGCGAATGGTTTCCTCACAGCGTTTCTGGCCAATGAACAGCCCCTGTCTTCTGATAATCCGTTAGAAACATGAAATTTATGGCAAGCATAATACTATCATCAAACTATGATAATAATTCGCACCTTCATTATTATAAGCGCTGTCTGCGCGACAAACTTAACAACATTTTTCAGCGCAAAGGAGCTCACTATGACCATCTACCGCAAGACTACACCGGCAATCGCTGCACTGATGGTCGGAGCAAGCAGTGTTTCCGCTGCAGACCATGAGATCGCAGGTCTGGAACTCGTAGACATTTCCATGGAACGCATCCAAGTGATTGGCAAACGGACCGAGCGCAGAGATGTAATTGGTTCCGCTACGCGCTTAAGTGCCGAAGACCTAAGGCTTTTCAAGTATCAGGATATTAACCGTGCCCTCCGACTTGTACCTGGCGTCAATATTCAGGAAGAGGATGGCTACGGCTTGCGCCCAAACATCGGTTTGCGGGGAACTGGTGTTGAGCGTTCAGCTAAAATTACTTTGATGGAAGATGGAGTGTTGATCGCGCCAGCCCCTTATGCTGCTCCGTCTGCCTACTATTTCCCGACAACCGGGCGTATGGAAGCAATTGAGGTACGCAAAGGGTCTGCGGCCGTTAAATTTGGGCCTCGCTCTGTTGGAGGCGCTATTAATCTTGTTAGTCGCTCGATACCTGAGGGATTTGGTGGTTTTGCAAATCTTAGCATCGGTCAAGATGGTTTTCGCACACTGCATAGCTCTGTTGGTGGCACGGGCAACAATGTTGCTGCGGTTATCGAAGTATTTGATAGTAACAATGACGGATTCAAGAGGCTGATAAATGGTGCCGATACTGGCTTCGACATCGAGGACTATCTCGGGAAGGTACGTATCTTCACTGATGAAAACGTACCTGTCCCACAAGCGCTTGAAATTAAGATTTCTAAGACGGACGGCAATTCAAACGAAACGTATCTGGGCCTGACTGATGCAGACTTCGAAGCAGATCCGTATCAGCGTTATGTCGCATCAGAGCTAGACAATATCGATTCCAAGCACGAGCAGATCCAGATTACGCACGAAATGGCGTTTGAAAATGGCGTGCAGGTTGTGACGACTGCATATCGCACTGAATTTGAGCGTGATTGGTTCAAGTTCAACGACCTTATGAACACAATCGGCGACGGCTGCGATAAGGGCCAGTTTGTTCTCGAAAACCCGGAAGCCTGCGCGACCGAACTTTCATGGCTTAGGGGCGAGGCCGATAGCGCTGAAGGCGCCATCAGGTTACGCCATAATGCGCGCTCATACGTGTCCAAAGGCCTGCAGTCGCTTGTGGCAATCCCCTTTACATCTGGAGCAATGTCTCATGACGTTGAGATTTCGCTGCGGTATCACGAAGACTATGAAGATCGTTTACAATATAATGAGCGATATACTGTCGAAAATGGCAGTCTTGTGTTTTCCTCGAAAGGCGACTTGGGTAGCGCCGGCAATCGTGTCGTGAGCGCCGATGCTTGGGCGTTCTTTGTGCAGGACACGATCGAGTTCGGCAGGTGGACGCTGGTGCCGGGCGCTCGTTTCGAAAGTATCGAGCTGAACAGATCTGACTGGGCTGGTAACGACCCAACTCGGATCGGCACAGAAAACACACGAGAGACCACGCAGGTGAATACCTTCGTGCCAGGTCTTGGTATTAGTTTTGACGCGCATGAAAACCTCACCTTGACCGGCGGCCTTTTCAAGGGCTTTAACCCGCCGGGTGCTGGCAGTCCTGACGCCCAGGAAGAGAAAAGCTTGAATTTCGAGTTTGGCGCCATCTACGATAATAACGGCGCCTACTTTGAGGGGATGGTTTTTTATAGTGATTATTCAAACATACTTGGTACCTGCACCGCGGCAGCTGCGTGCTCTAACGCCGAGATTGGTGATCAATTTAATGGTGGTAAAGCAAGGATCATGGGCCTCGAACTTGTGGCGGGTTACACAGCCGAACTCGACGGTGTCTGGCAGGTCCCATTCTATGTGAATTATACATACACCGACGCTGCATTTAGCACCGATTTCGAGGACAGTTTTTGGGGGGACGTCGCTGAAGGCGATAACTTCCCTTATTTGTCGAAACATCAGCTAACCATGAGTGCAGGAATCACGAACGATGCCTTCAATCTCGTGTTGCAGGCGAATTATGTTTCGGCGTCCCGTGTGGAAGCCGGCAGCGGCGCTATTTCGCAGGAAGGCCGGATTGATAATCGTATGGCTTTCGATCTTGCTGCCTACTATCAAATTACAGACGAAATTACGGCATTCGCAACGGTCGATAATCTATTTGATAAAGAATATTCTGTTGCACGCCGCCCGATCGGCCTGCGTCCTGGGAAGTCGAGAACCTGGATTAGCGGTATGAAGTTCACTTTCTAGGCTTAGCTCATATCACTGGGTCGGGAAAAGCGGGCTTTAGAGCCGTGATGGCAAATCAGTCATTGCTCGGTGCTTTGGTTGAAAGGCTTTTGGCCCCTTTTTCGCTTGTTGTATTCACTGAGTTTCATAGTCAAAGTGGTCATATGGCTTATTGCCTAACTTTGAGTGTAAAAACATGAGGACAACAGTTGTGCCGTTGGCATCAAGAGATATAGCTGAGGTCGAATCATGAGCGACTGGGCGGGAGAGCTAACGGTTGGACTGGGCTGGGTCTATTATTCTGGGCCAGTGGGCGATACTGATTTTCATCAGCATTATGCCGTACAAATTTGTTTTCCATTCAGTGGCCCGCTCCATATCGAGACACCGCAAAAAGTTCAAACTGTTGATAATGTATTAGTAGTAGGATCCAACGTCAGCCATAGGCTTTCAAGCCCAAGCCCTACAGCTCAATTGCTCTACATAGACCCCAATCTGCTTCGGAAAAATACTGCTCGACTGAGCATGGACCAATTAGCGGTTTTACAACTGCTTAAACCTCAAATGAAGAGAATCGAAACGGCACTTGGTGTTGACACAAGGCAAAGGGAGTCCAATTTTGGCCGACGGATTGCTAACCTCATATGGCCTCTGGAGTTGGCTAGCAACGCGTTTTCACCGATTGATCCCCGCATCAGTCAAACATTAGCTGAAATTGAGGCCGCAGAAGACCTGAACTTGCGTCTCAATCAAGTGGTCGAAAGTTCAGGCCTGTCAGTAAGTCGCTTCCGCCACTTGTTCAGCGCTCAGGTTGGTATGTCGCTTAAAAGCTATCTGCTATGGACCAAACTACAGCGCGCCATCCAAAGCCTGGCTGTCGATAGCTCGTTGACAACTGCGGCCCATGTGGCTGGATTTGCGGACTCCGCGCATTTGTCGCGCACTTTCCGGCGTACATTTGGCCTTGCTCCCGCCGATCTCAATAAAAATGCCCATTTCACCACAAGAAATCGCGGCCGATAGCCGCTGCGTTCAAGCGCCAGCCCCCAACATATCCTATCTAAGCTGCACGACATTGCTGCTTTTGGGTCGTCCGAAAGCGGAGCGCAGAGGATTTGATATGTTTAAGTTTCTTGTACGGCTTCTCTATATCCCGCTTTTTCTGATCGGGGGAAATGGGCTAGCCCTTTATATCGTTGAAGCAGGCTATAGCAGATTGTGGCTCGCCCCATTGGTGTTGGCTTTCATCGCCGTTGCATTTCTGTTGGAACGTGCAGTTCCCTACGATATGGCTTTCAATAAGTCTTACGGGGACCGCGTCCGAGATTTTTACCACGCACTCTTCAACGAGGCATCCAGCGTGATCGGCGTTGTGTTGGTACCTATCCTCGCGGGCCTGATCACTGTGCCTTCAATCTGGCCAACGGAACAGCCTTTGTGGTTGCAGCTATTGTTGGCAATCTTCATCGCAGATGTCGGCATCACGCTTGTCCATTATGCTAGCCACCGGATAGACGCGTTGTGGCGCTTGCATGCGGTCCATCATAGCATCAAGCGCATGTACGGGTTTAACGGCTTGATGAAACATCCGCTGCACCAGCTGCTAGAGACACTGGCTGGTACGGCTCCACTTCTTTTGATGGGAATTCCTCAAGAAGTATTATCCCTGTTTGTTGTTGCTGTTCTGTTGCAGCTGCTCCTGCAGCATTCCAACGTCGCGTATTTTGTCGGTCCTTTGCGGCATATCCTCGTGGTTAATGTGCTGCACCGGTTCCATCACCTAAATACCGGGAAAGAAGGCGACGTAAACTTTGGCCTTTTCACCACCTTTACGGATCGCCTCCTTGGCACTGCCTATTATGACGAAGACCGGGTTATCGGCTCAGACGATCTTGGGATCGCTGCACAGCCTAACTATCCGATCACCTATCTGAGCCAGATTATCCATCCCTTCAGGCCACAAGAGAAGGTTGATTACGGCGCGCATCAGGAACCAGCTGAATAGCACAAATGCGCGCTCTCAACCCCGCTGGTATTTGACAGGACAAGTTTATGAAGAAGAAAACAGGTTTTATAGCCGTAGCCCTAATCGTTGCAGCCGCGATTGGCGGACAGATTTCCGGCAACCAGCCCGAGCGCGATGCGGTCGCTGCTGCGGAGGAGCAATGGGACATTGAGCTTGAAAGCCGGATGGTGTCAGTGGGTGATGTGTCTCTGCATGTCGTGCTCGCAGGGCCAGCTGACGGCAAGCCAGTGATCTTGCTCCATGGCTATCCTGAGTTCTGGTATTCGTGGCGGGGGCCGATGGCGGTGCTGGCAAAGGCTGGTTTTCGGGTTATCGTGCCCGACCAGCGGGGCTACAATAAGTCGGAAAAACCGTCAGACGTGGACGCCTACAGCCTCGATAAACTGGCGGGTGATGTGGTGGGCCTGGCTGACGCGCTTGGCTACCAGAAGGTTAATCTTGCAGGGCATGATTTTGGCGGACTGGTTTCCTGGTGGACGGTTCTCTTACATCCAGACCGGATTGAGAAGTTTGCTATTGTTAACAAGCCTCACCCGTATGCCAGCAAAGGCTACAAGACGGGTGAAGAGTCAATCAGCTGGTATCGCACATTCCTTCAAATCCCCGGTCTGCCCGGCTATGTTGGCCGCCTTGGAAACTGGGGGCTGCTGGTCAAAAACCTTCGTGAGACCTCTTTGCCTGAAACCTTCCCCGAAGTGGAAATGAACCAATTTCGAGCCGCATGGGATAATGACGGCGCCATCCATAGTATGGGGGCTTGGTACCGCGCCAACGCCGATTTTGATATGGATATAGGCGACGCGCGCGTTAGTGTGCCTACGCTGGCGGTGATCGCACCGGACGATGCCTTCAGTCCCATCGATTTGGCGCGGCGCAGCGAGTTGTTTCTTGAAGACGGCGAGGTGATGGAACTAGAGGCTGGGACACACTGGATAATCCAGGAAAAGCCAGAGCTAATAGGCACGTTGCTAGGTCAATTTTTTGAAGGAAACGCTTCCGGCAGAGCGCAGTGATATTGGTAAGTCACTCAGAAGTGTGCGTTTACAAAATACTGATATGCGAATCTAGTTCGCAGCAGTCGCCTGGAACGATTAAGTGAATTTCCGAATTACGCACATCAGCCGCGAGCGATGACCAATAGATCATGAGACTTCGATCTATTGGTCCAAGTCGGGATTGAAGGAGACACCCACGATATAATCGCTTCTACCATTTCTCTAGATACACCTCTGTTTCCAGTCGTATTTGAACATAAGATAATTAATAGCGTAGCCTGCCCCAAAACCGGCCAATATTGCAATGCTCAAACTAAACCAAAATGTCGGCTCCATGACTGAGTTTGCATCCATGCCACCTACAAAATAGTCCACCAAATTCATGACCAATTCCATGACACCAATGGAGACCGTTTCTGCCAACCATATTGCTTTGAATAGCTTTGCCATTTGTCGCATTTGCTTCATCGATGGAAAAAGAGCGAATGAAAAACCTGAAATATAGGCTAAAGTCGTGGCAATGATCGCCGTCTGCAGAGGGTGCCAGCCCAATGTGACGCCCACTATCAAGCCAATAATTTCTCCAACGATGCATCCCTTCAAACAGTGAATGGTCGCTGCGATAGCAACTTGACTGGTATTACCATTTTGCCCTTCTTTTCGGGCCTTCTGTCCCATAATGTAATTCCTGAAGCCGGTTCAGAGCCACGGCCCTTTGTCCACGGCGAACCTGAAAAGTGGAGGCTGGGTACCTAGTCGTTTAGGTCGGTTGGTCAACACCACTGAGGTGATTAATTATACTGCACTCGCTGAGCGGCTGCTTGTCGGCTGGACAAAATTTAGCCAGTCGCTCGAGGCTTTTACGCATACTTTTCAAGTTCCGAATCTTATTATCTATTTCTGTAAGCTTGATCTGCGCTCTTTTGTTGACTGTTGCACAGTCTGCTTCCGGGTCATCTGTTAGCCCAAAAAGCTCGGTAATTTCGCTTAAAGTAAACCCGAGCGCCTGTGCCTCTTTGATAAAGCGGACACGATTGACTGCTTCATGACCGTAAACACGGTACCCGGAAGGAAGGCGCTCCGGTAGGGGAAGAAAACCACTACGTTCATAATACCGGATTGTTTCAATTCCAACGCCGGACGACTTTGCGAGTTTGCCAATAGTCATAGCAGCCATATTGTTTCTCCTTCATGTAATGCCCAGCGGTATACGCCTTTGACCCCACTACAAGGTCAAATATTAGGGTTATTGTTGTTCTTTAACCTGTTGGTTTATCTGATCATGGCGTTCGATAATATGTTCGGGCCAAGTACTCTTAATATAAGAGAGGACTTCGATAATTTCCTGATCGCTCAAGATGTCTTCATAACCGAGCATCTCACTTTTGTAGGTGCCTCCAACCATCGCAGAAGTGCCAAACTTTGTCGTTTTGAACAGAGCGATATCCGGATGATGCCAAGTGTGTCCACTGACATCGTGTGGCGGTGCGGGCATCCGACCATTGGGCTTGCGCTGACGCCAATTGGGCTCGCCGCCCAGATTTGGGCCATGGCAGGAAGCGCATTGCTCGCCATATATTGTTTTCCCCTGAGCCACCACAATCGGATCGTTTGGTTGAAGAACTATTTCTGAAGGTGAGTTACTATCCATTTGCGATAGGCCCCAAAGTGAGGCGACCAGTACAGCAGCAAACCCACCATACGCCTTGGCGTCAAATTGCTTTTCATGTTTCTTTTTTGCCATAAGTTGCAACTCGCTTTACGGTGCTGCGCCTCTATCAAGCCGCTCGCACTGCTTGATTGTTAGTATTGCTGTGACGACTGGGCCCGTTTCCGCTTACCCAATATAAAGTTAAAATCCCGGCGGTAAAAACGGAAGAACAGTAGGGCTAGGCCACTGATCGCGAACAGCGCGGCAAACAGCGATGTGGTCACAACAAGGGGGTTATTGATGTCATCTCGCTCGTCATAATCCATGATGTGCAGCATCCAGAAAAAATCGAAGAAACGCCACATCTCTGACCGGCGGGCTACAATGCGACCTTGCGTCGGCGACACATAAAGTGATGTTTGTTCTTCGTCTGCAAAATTGACCTGCCAGACAGGCAGTGGGCCGCGGTAATCAATATTATGCTCATTTAGTTTGTTGATCGAGACCACGGGGGCTTCAAGGCTAAAATCTGCTTCAGCAATAGCCTGCGCCAATTCGGCTGAAATCGGGGAAACCAACTCGCCGGTGCGTGCGTCGCGTATTTCCGGAGTCCCCTCATATTTCCTGATTTTAACAACGGGATTTCCCAAAATATGGGTATGGCTGACCTCAGTAATCTCACCGCCAGATAATTGTATCAGATCGCTGACGCCCATATAATCGCCTGTTGCACCAAATATTGTAGGCGCCTGCTCGGCAACTTTATGCTGGCCACGCACTTCCTCGATCGGCAGCCATGTCATCACAAGGCCACCTATTGTCCATGCGAGCAATTGCAAGCCAAGAATCAGCCCGACCCATTTATGCGACTGCGCAAAGAATTTATGCCATTTTTGTTTGCTCATTATCTTCCCTAAATCGTTATTTTTTGCTTCCCAGTTCTTGGCTTTCCGCCCACCGGGTTATGATCTGAAATTTGGCAGCCCGGGCGCGCCGGCCCGGGCCAATTGTTCGATATTAATTCTCGCCCCACTGGACGACAGCGATTTTCCAGCCTTTGTCAGTACGCTTCAGCAACAGAAACTCTCGCGACGCCCCATCGATTGCTTCGCCTTTGTAGCTGCCAGAATTCTTCGAATGCGTGGTAACCCAAGCAACCTCCCCAGCATTGCCAACTTCTCGCGAGATGGTTTCATTGTCGATGTTTGGCAAGAAAGCCATATCCGATTTCATATGCCCGGCCATATATTCGGCTTTGCTGGTCTGAGCGTGCCCGCCTTCAAGGATCAAGACATCATCCGCCAGCAGCATACTCACAGCCTCAGCGTCGCCGCTCTTGAGGGCGGCAAAGAGTGCGTCTGAGATCGCCGCAGGATCGACAGCAGCTGAAGCGCCTTCGTCGCTATTGCCGTGATCATGGCCGCCCGCTTCAGCATGTTCGTGGCTTTTCTCTGCCGGTTTGGCAGCTGCTTCGTCATGGCCTTCGCCCTCGGCGTGTTCGTGCGGCGCCTCTTCTGGCTTTGCCTCATCGTGGCCTTCGCCTTCACCGTGCTCATGAGGGGCTTCCTCTGACGTGGCTTCGCCGTGATCATGATCTCCGCCGCCTTCATGCGCGTGACCTTCACCTGATGTGTCAGGCAAGCGCATAACACCGAGACCGTGGCGGTAAACTAGCTCGGCACCCAGGTACCCGGTAGCACCTACTAAGCCCGCAATCACCAGACTAGCCGCTACCATGGTACTGGAAACAGTTTTCGCCCGCAGGTTCCATATTGTTACGAGCAAAATGGCCACACCTGTTACGAGCGCCCAGGTACGGTGTACCTTCATCACCTTGTGCGCCACATCATCGTGGGCAACAGAGTTATAAGCACCAAATCCTGCAAGGATCGTGAAGACGGTAATGCCTGCGCCCGTCCAAAGCGTCCATTTAGCGACGCGTTCGAAGGTTTCAGCCTTGGATTTGACCGTTTTCGATAGTACAAAAAAGATTGCCGATACAGTGATCAAAGCTACTGTGAAATGCACCAACATTGGATGCCAGTTTGGTATAATTAAATCGTCCATTTTTCTCTCCTCTAGCCCCTTCTAGTTCTGTATTCCGCACTTGTGTGCCGGACCAAATTTTTAACCCGGAAACAAGAGAGCCTTGGGACCTCTTGTTTCCGGGGTGCGGCGCGCTGCGCAGGGGACACAGCAATGCACACATATTCAATCGCGCTCCTTTTCAAGGAACTTCCTTTTCAAATCCTGACCCGGAAAGCGTAATTCGGAGGAACTCCGCTCTCCGGGATGAAACCTGACACCAGATACGCGGTGTCAGGATCTCATTTTTCAAAAACATTTTTACGCCTGCGTATGATCCTTCTGCAGGTCGGCTTCGGTAACCATATCTGCAGTTTTTCCTATTTGATTCTGTGCGGGTACCTGTAATTGCTGAGCCATTGGCAGGTCTGCCGCCTCAGCTGTGCGCCACGAAAGGGTCTCACGGGTTCGCTCTGCAATCGGGTTTTGAGCACGATCAAAACCGACCTGAGGATCCGAGAACATCTCAGTGCAAGCTGACAGCGGCAGGACGCCGATGAATATCAAAAGGAATTTTAACATGGATGTTTTACCTGAAAGGGTCGGTCTGAATATCAACGGAGGTCCGGCGTGGCCGAATACCGTTTCAGTGACTCCGGGGCGTAAAGTGCCCTGGGTCAGCTTCCTTTAGGCAAGGCGGGGAGGCGGGGTATTGTGATCTTGTGCCGCTGAAACAGAAGTATTGTCCGTAGAGTAAACATGCCCTAGGCCGTCCCAGCTATCGGACGCAACAGTAGCATTGAATGTCAGGCCGTATACTATTAGCGTGCCGCAGCAGACAGCTTCACAGTCGTTATCTTGCATTTTTTGGTGATGGGCCATCGATGCCATATCAGCATCCGTGGCTATGGATTGGCTGGCCGCCATATTCCCTTCATGGCCTGCGTGCAAATCATCTTGCTGTAGCTCAGCCGTCTTTTTCCCAGCTGCCTCGATGCAGCAGCTGTGCGCGTAGGCGGCCGACACCGTTGGGACAATGGCCAAAACGGCTATCATCAAACTAGTTACCAACAGGCTTCGTATGTGCATCAAGATTCGCATCGAGGGCCATGGTAACCCCGGACCGCGGTCCAGGGTCAAGCCTTTATTGTGGGGCACAGGAAACCAAGGATGCACTAAGATTTTAAAATTTGCCAAATATTTCAATGATCAGGCCCTCTAATCCATTAATGCTTATGTCTTTTAGGTCTATAGTCCCGGCTCGACGAATGGGTATGAACAACTTTCCACGCTCCCTCCACTTTTCTGAACAGGAATGTTTCACGTCCGGTTTTATCAAACGTTTCACCGCTTTTACGAACTTTGCCTTTGATACGTGTGTCGCCAATAGCCCAGGCGAAATCGCGTTCGAAATGCACTTCAATGTTTGCGAAATCAAGACTGAGAAACTCTAGCGCATCTTTTTCTGGTTCGACATGATGTTCAACTAGGTCGTTCAGGCCTTCATTCTGCCCGCCTGACTCGATATATCGCGCGCCTTCAAAATCCAGGAAATGTTTTCTAAAGGGGGTGCCATCTCCGTTTTCCCAGCCGTATTTTATTTCTGTGATGATTTGTTTTATTGCTTGCTCATCTGTGTTGTCCGCAAGAGCAGGCACAGTGAGCACGAGCAACAGTAATGCGATGATTTTTTTCAATTTTTGTATCCTTCATTTTGTACTTTATCGAGTTTAAATTCTGCAGGTGCCGCTTTGTTTTGTCTTCCCGCTCGTCGGGAAAAGCTATTGCCGGGCAATTTCTTGCCCGGCACTTGAAGTGGCAAAAGCACAGCCGCTTTTGGTTTGTTGCTTAGAAGGTTCTGCGTAGTTGGATGCCATACTGACGCGGTTCGCCATAAACTGCCGATGACGCATTTGCGTCGGCACCCCCAGTAATGTCTCTGGCAGACGTGATATAACTGGCATACCGGTTATTGGTTAGGTTTTGGCCATATAGCGAGACCTCCCAGGCTTCATCCTCGGTGGTGTACGATAACCGGGCATTTAGCAGGGAATAGGTATCCGCACGGAACTGCGGTAGATTGTTGCGCTTGAAGTCAACATTGTCACGCCAAGCATAATCGCCGCGCACAGTTAGGCGACCGCCAAAATCCATATCTTTAGTATATTGAGCGCCAAAGGAATATGCCCACTTGGGTGAATTGGCGAGCCGATTACCAGAGAAGTCTTCTCCCCCTTCAAAGAAGTTGGTGTATTTTGCATCAAGATACGCAACGTTCATGTTGAGATCGAAGCCCTCACCAACACGCGCGACAAATTCAGCCTCAATACCCTCAATCTTAGCTTTACCAGCGTTACTCGTTGTCGCTACGCCGCCAACAAATTCAACAACCTGCAGGTTGGTGTAATCATATTGGAAGTACCCAACATTGGCGCGCAGGCGGTTGTCAAGAAGCGTAGACTTGATGCCAGCCTCATAGCTCCACAGAACCTCTGGATCAAATGAGCCTGCATCGCCGAGCTGGAAACCGCCGGATTTGAAGCCTTTCGTCACCGACGCGTATGCAAGCACATCGTCACTGATATCATAGTCGATCGCAAAGCGCGGCGTCCACGCCCGCCAATCAGCATTTGGTGCGCCACTATCGACCTCGGTGCCATTCACCAATGTTCCAAAATTATAGCTTTTTTTCTCATAACTATATCGCAGCCCGACAGTTGCCCGCAGTCGGTCCGTAAGATTATAGGTTCCTTGGCCAAACAGGGCGTAAGCGTTGGTAACATTGCTTTCCGGTATAACGATTTGTGGATCTTGAAACAGGATGTCAATTCCTCCTTCGCCGTCTTCATTCAGGAAAAATGCACCGATGATCCATTCAAACTTCTCCGGATCATTATTCGACAGTTGAATTTCTTGAGTGAATGCCCGCGAGCTTTCCTGGAAGCCGATATCAAACAAGAACAGGTCGGTTCCATCAACATCAAGGATTTGGTCTATGTCGCTTTCTCGGTAGGACGTGATCGATTTGAACGTATAGTCTTCACCGCTCCAGGTTGCTGTCGCGGAAACACCCCAAACATCTAGGTCAGCAACCGGTTTCGTATCCAAAGCAATTATTTCGTCTTCAGTTGGAAGCGTAGCGCCTGCATCCGCGAATTCTTGAGGGTAAGGTGTAGTTCGTATGGCAAGAGACCCAGTCTCTCGTTCTCTGCTAAAATCACCGCGTAGAACCAATTCAAAATCGTCTGCGAGGTCCATTTCCAGTGTCGCGCGCCCCGCGAAAGTGTTTTGATCCTGATAGGTGTCGTCAGTAAGAGCATCTGTATAAACGCCGTCCCTGTCGTTTTTGAGTAATGTTACTCGGCCGCGGACCGTGTCGCTCAACGGGCCAGACATGGTGCCGCTGAATGTCCGTTTATTGTAGTTGCCAAAAGTAACACCGGCCACTCCTTCAAACTCGTCAGACGGTGCTTTCGAAATGATGTTGAGTGTACCACCTGTTGAGTTTCGGCCAAAGAGTACACCTTGCGGACCGCGTAAAAGCTCGACACGTTCAATATCAAACATGTCTTGGTACCCGGTTGTCGGCCGCGGCTGATACACGCCGTCAATCTGAACGGTCGAGCTCGGGTCAGTAGCGACCCCAAAGGCTGACGTGCCAATACCCCGGATGTTAACAATCGCCATTGAATCGTTGGTGACGGTTATGCCGGGAACGAAGAAAGTAAAATCTTCGATTGTGCGAATGCCGATGCTATCCATCATGTCGCCGGTAAGGGCAGTGATGCTGATAGGTGTATCCTGCATGCTGGCTTCACGTTTCTGCGCGGTTACAATCACTTCTTCAAGTAGACCGTGGTCTTCATCTGCCTCATCGGCGACCGCTGTGTGAGAGAGAAGCGCGAATGCGCAGGTGGACGCACAAAGCGCGCGGGTTGGTTTGAATGTAAACGTCATCGTTTCCTCCAAGGGCCTAAGGCCCTATTTTTCCTAAAACGAGCTCTTGAAGCTCGGGTAATCAATGAAGATTGTTGAGGAGACGTCAGTGAATTTTTGGCCAACAAAGGCGGCTACAGAGCATGTCTGTAGATAAAATACTGACGGCTACCGCTTTTTTAGGCGTTTAGTTTTGGAGGGTGACGCAAGGTCGGAATGTCAACACTGGTAAGGTAAACGTCAATTGCATCCTCCCAGTTATGGAACTGAGTTTCGCAGACTATTTTAACATTAGAAACCAGGCTGGCGTCGCAGACAAGGCCTCCGGCGCCACAGCAAGCATCAAAGGAAATGTGGGTGTGAGCCCCGTCGCCGACTGCATCAAAATTCACGTGAGAATTTGCAAAAAATTTGAAAGTGTCAACGGAAACATCTTCCATGTTTTCTATTTCAACGGCATTAACCGCTACAAGAATTGTCCGTCCTGCAGCAACCTCTGTGACGGTGACGTGTTCGTACCAAAAGGAACCGTTCGCTAAAGAAAGTAACGGCGATATGATCCAAATTATCAAATAAGTAACTGTTATAAAAGAATTAATTTTCAATTTGACCATGTCCTTTCCGGTGCACCCTATTCTTTGTTTTTCATCATTGTCAAGTTAGGATCGGATTTTTGTACGCGAATGACGTTCAAAAGTCTTTCGTCGGGAAAGAGCTTTTATTACCTGAAAACAAGAGTATTTTGTTGATAAAATTTTGTCTCTTGACCCTGTACCACGGTCCAAGGATATAATTCGACGCATGCGATTCTTAGAGCAAATAAAAAGCTTTGTAGCTTTGATGGCAATTTTTGTCATTTTCTCGGCGCCAATTGCTGCAGCCGGGATATCGCACGCTTGTTGCCCGAGTGTCTCCACTACCAAGGCTAAACTCAAGATGGGCGCCCTTGCCTCGCACTTTCAGCATCTTGACTCTGTCGCTTCGACCAAACATGTCCATGGCGATCAAGTTGATAGTGAAACGACTGTGCCCATAGAAACTCCATGCGAGATTTCAAATTGCATGAATGGCTTCGCTTCGTATGTGCTAAATACAGGCACGTTGGCTTCTTCTTCATGGCATGCTTCATCACAAGCATTGTTTCCTGCGACTGAAACAGCTGTTTCTGCGGCAGACAACCTTCATACGCCTCCTCCTCGAATTTCGTAATTTTTCAGGCAAGTCGCTTTAGTCGGTGATTTGGCTTCTCTGCTTGCGCAGCATTCCGCGCGCTCGCGGCATTCTCATTACGATATTTCGAGGAACTAAAAATGTCTAAATTATCGGCGGTTTCTATTGCCGTTTTGCTTGTGGCAGGGCCAAGCCTAGCCATTGAGCCAAAAACCAATATCCGGTCCGACACTATTGTTCAGCAAGGGCAAAACACTCAAGAGCTGAGCATTGAAGAAGCGGTGCGGTTGGCACTCGCATCTGAGGATCCCTATTTGATGCAGCCCGGTGAGATGGCGTCTTCACTTGAGGCGACGGCTATTGCAGACGCACAGCTTCCAGACCCAAAAGTGCGTTTGAATTTCGCCAATGTGCCGCTGGATAGTTTCAGCTTTTCGCGAGAGCCAATGACTCAGCTACAGCTCGGCGTAAGCCAGGCTTTTCCCAAAGGTGATACGCTCAAGTTTAGACGGGAAAAACGCCTTTCGCAGGCCCAGGGTGAGCGGTACCGCCAAGAATTGCGCGCCCGAGAAGTGGTTCTCGACACTCGCTTAGTCTGGCTCGACCTTAACTATCTAGCCGGCGCCCAAGTTAAAGTGTCTGAGAGCAGGCAAACCGTCGCTGAACTTGTTGAAATAATTCAGGCGATCTTTGCGACAGGCAGGCAAGCGTCCCAGGATATTCTGCGGGCTGAACTCGAGTTGAGCCTGTTAGATGACCGACTTGTCGAGATTGACCGTAAAACCTCTATCTTGCGTGCGAAATTGGCTCGCAGGATCGGAGAAGTGGCTTTCTCACGTAAGATGCCAAACCGCTTGCCTGGCTTAAGGCATCCAAGTGATACCTCAGCTGTACTCGATTTGCTGGAAATGCACCCGGCGGCCAAGATGTATGCATCAAAGGTCGACGCTGCAGATCAAGACGTTCGGTTGGCTGGGGAGCTGTATAAACCTGGCTGGGCGGTTAACGTCGGCTACGGCGCACGTGGAGGCGACCGTTCGGATTTTGCGTCTGTCGGCGTTACAATGGACGTGCCTCTGTTCACAGCGAAACGGCAAGACAAGCGGTTACTCGCTGCCAAGATGTCCAGGCAGGCCTCTCGACTTTCAAAAGACACGGTATTGCTTGACCTAAGGAGACAATTGCAGGTTTCCAGAGCTGACTGGGAACAGCTAGAGAACCGCGTCTCGCTCTATCAGTCAGTTGTTCTTGAAAGAGCAAAAGAGACCAGTGAAGCGACACTGAGCTCGTACCAGAGCGGTGTTTCCGATTTTCCCGAGCTAGTCCGCTCCCGGCTTGCTGAGCTTGACGCAGAACTAAAGTTGCTGCGGCTCAAGTCAGACCGGTTGAAAGCACAAGCTCAACTCTTATTCCTAGAAGGTGAAGACGATGCGTAAAATCCTCATTACATCATTGGTGGCTCTTAGTGTAGGTGCCGGCATTGGCCATTTCGCAACCAAATCCTGGTCACCGGCTGCTACCGACCAAGGGTCAGTGCCTGAAAAGAAAGTGCTCTACTGGGCAGCCCCGATGGATAAAAACTTCCGGAGTGAAAACCCAGGAAAGTCACCTATGGGTATGGACCTAATTCCCGTCTACGAAGGCGAAGCTGCTGGCGCAGATGATCCGAACGCACTCAAAATTAGCGCCGCTGTAGTCAATAACATTGGCGTTAGAACTGAAGCGGCAGCCAAGACAGATTTAGCTCGGGAAATTGACACAGTCGGATATATAGCAGTTGACGAAGACTTAACCTCTCATGTGCATGTCAGAACGCCGGGTTGGGTAGAGAAGTTACACCGTAAGGCGGTTGGCGAGCGGGTTAAAAAAGACGAATTAATATTTGAACTTTATTCGCCCGAGTTGGTCAACGCGCAGAATGAGTTTGTGCAGGCCCTGCGGCTAAAGCAGCCGTCGATTTCGAAAGCATCAAGGGAGCGGCTTCGGGCGCTAGGAATGTCTGCCAGGCAAATCGTCAAGCTGGAAAAGTCCGGTGAGGTCACGCAGCTTATCGAAGTGCGTGCGCCGCAAGACGGCATCATTGTTGCGCTAGATATTGGCGAGGGAATGCATGTAAATCCCAGCAAAACAGTATTCTCCCTCGCTGATCTGTCTAAGATTTGGGTCAAGGTTGACGTCTTTGAAGGCCAATCCGACTGGGTAAAAGAAGGTCAGATCGCCAACATGAAATTGCCATTCTTGCCAGGAGAGAATTGGGCCGGCCAAGTAGATTATGTGTACCCGATAGTGGACTCTAAAAGCCGCACCGTGCAGGTGCGCTTAGTTTTCGAAAATGCTGACAGCAGGCTCAAGCCCAACATGTACGGCGAGATCAGCATTCAGGCCTCGCCCATAGCAGATGTTGTAACTATTCCACGAGAAGCGTTGATCCGCAGCGGCAAGACAGACCGTGTCATTTTGGCTATGGAGGATAATAAATTTAGGCCAGCAGAGGTGCTTTCGGGAAGAGAATCTGGTGACCGCGTTGAGATCAAAGAAGGTCTGCGTGATGGAGAGATTGTTGTCACTTCAGGGCAATTTCTGATTGATTCCGAAGCAAGCCTCAACGGTGCATTTCTTCGATTATTAGACGCCGGATCAACGAAACCGGTGCAGGCGACAGAAAACGCTGCAGCGGATGTGCATCACGGCATGGGAACCGTCAATAACATATCCGATACTGGCACTGTGAACCTCACGCATCAGCCGATCTCTACCCTTGGCTGGCCTGCGATGACCATGGATTTTGGCGCGGCTTCAGCTGTTGACCTGTCGGTCTTCAGTGACGGCGACATGATGCATTTTGAACTGACGCTTGGTGAAGACGGAAACTACGTCATCACCAAAGCATCAAAAATGTAAAAAAGCGGAGATTCACATGATTGCGAACATTATCAGATGGTCAATTGTTAACCGCTTTTTAGTGGTCATATTGACATTACTTTTCACAGGCTGGGGTGCTTATTCTCTCAGCAAAACGCCGCTTGATGCCATTCCTGATTTATCAGATGTCCAGGTTATCATTAAAACTACTTACCCAGGACAGGCGCCGCAAGTTGTTGAAGATCAGGTAACCTACCCGCTAACAACGGCAATGTTGTCTGTGCCTGGCGCGACGACGGTTCGTGGCTACTCATTTTTCAATGACTCGTACGTTTACATTATCTTTGAAGATGGCACTGATCTCTATTGGGCAAGGTCAAGGGTCCTGGAATATCTTAGTCAGGTCGCTCCTACGCTGCCAGCTGGTGCTAGGTCCGCCCTTGGGCCGGATGCTACCGGTGTAGGCTGGGTCTACCAGTATGCCTTGGTTGACCGGACCGGCAAGCACGACCTTGCACAGCTAAGAAGTATTCAGGACTGGTTTCTCAAGTATGAGCTGCAGACGGTTGAAGGTGTCTCGGAAGTGGCAACCATCGGCGGTATGGTCAAGCAGTATCAGGTGGTTGTGAATCCTAACCGCTTGCGCGCTTACAATATTCCTCTGCAAAAAGTTAAAACGGCAATACAGCGAGGCAACCAAGAGACAGGTGGCCGTGTCATTGAAATGGCCGAGGCTGAATATATGGTGCGCGCATCCGGCTATATTGATGAAATAGCTGACTTGGAAGCTATCCCGGTTGCCCTGGCTGAAAACGGTACACCCATCTTACTAAAAGATATTGCTGAGATACGTATGGGGCCAGAACTGCGCCGCGGTATTGGCGAGCTAAACGGTGAAGGTGAGGCTGTTGGTGGCGTGATCATCATGCGCTGGGGTGAGAATGCACTAACCACAATTGATCTCGTTAAAGAAAAACTCGAAACACTGAAAGCGAGCTTACCCGAAGGTGTAGAGGTTGTGGAAACTTACGACCGCTCTACTCTGATCAAACGCGCAGTTAGTACCCTTAGTGAAAAACTACTGGAAGAATTCCTAGTGGTCGCGCTTGTGTGTGCCCTTTTCCTTTTCCACTTGAGGTCGTCCCTTGTTGTTGTGCTCAGTCTACCTGTCGGTATTTTGGCTGCTGTCATTATTATGAATAGCCAGGGTATTAACGCAAACATCATGTCCCTTGGCGGCATAGCGATCGCAATCGGTGCCATGGTGGATGCGACGATTGTGATGATTGAGAACTTCCATAAGCATATGGAAGATGAAGAAATTACAAATGAAAACCGGTGGCAAATTGTTGCCAAGGCAGCTGTAGAAGTAGGGCCGCCGCTCTTTTTCTCACTCCTCATTATCACGCTTAGTTTTGTGCCGATCTTTGCACTAGAGGCGCAGGAAGGGCGGCTTTTCCACCCACTAGCTTTCACTAAAACATATGCAATGGCGTCTGCAGCGGTCCTTTCCATCACGATCGTACCCGTCCTGATGGGGTATTTCATTCGCGGAAAACTCATCCCTGAGCATAAAAACCCGATCAACCGAGGCTTAATGGCAGCGTACAAGCCCTTCATTGGAGCCGCACTCAAGTTCCCAAAAGGAATGATAGCTTTGACGCTTCTCATCATGGCAAGCGCCTATTATCCGCTGAGTAATATTGGTGGTGAGTTTATGCCGGACCTTGATGAAGGTGATCTCCTCTATATGCCGAGCGCCTACCCTGCAATTTCTGCGGGTAAAGTCGCTCAGCTCGTTCAGCAAACCAATAAGCTGATCAAGACTATTCCCGAAGTGGAAGCGGTCTACGGCAAGGCTGGTCGGGCAGACAGTGCCACTGACCCAGCTCCTCTGACGATGATCGAGACGACGATCAAGTTGAAGCCAAAGAGCGAGTGGCGAGAAGGCATGACAACCGAAAAACTGAAAGCCGAACTCAATCAACTCGTACAAGTGCCAAGTCTGACTAACGTATGGATTATGCCCATTAAAAACAGGATCGATATGCTGGCCACAGGCATTAAGACACCTGTTGGCATAAAGGTGGCGGGTCCAGATCTCGAAGTGATCAGCAAGATCGGGCAAGATATTGAAGCGGTGATGAAAGGTGTGCCTGGAACGACTTCTGTATATGCAGAACGCGTAACAGGTGGGCGTTACATCAATGCTGAAATTGACCGCGTAAAGGCCGCAAGGTACGGCTTGAATATTGCTGATGTTCAGGACGTCATCAAAACTGCTATCGGCGGCATGGCCGTGACCGAGAGTATTGAAGGTCGTGAGCGTTATCCCATTAACCTCAGATACCCGCGCGACTACCGGGACTCGCTTGACCGGCTTCGCTCACTCCCTATCGTTACGCCTCGTGGGGAGCAAATCCCGCTAGGCCAGATTGCAGAGATTGGGGTAAGCGGCGGCCCAGGTGTCATTCGCAGCGAGAACGCCCGGCTCAACGGCTGGATTTACGTCGACATCGCTGGCGTGGATATTGGTAGCTATGTGAGCAAAGCTCAAAAGGTGGTTGCTGAGAATATTAAACTGCCCGCCGGCTATTCGATCGCCTGGTCCGGACAGTATGAATATATGGAGCGCGCCAAAGAGAAACTGGGTGTTGTTGTACCTGTGGCTCTTGTCATCATTCTGCTGCTCTTGTTCATCAACTTCAAAAATATCACCGCTGTCCTAATTATCATGGGGACACTACCACTATCTCTTGTTGGTGGCATTTGGCTTCTTTATTTGCTGGACTACAACCTGTCTGTGGCGGTCGGTGTGGGCTTTATCGCTCTGGCAGGTGTGGCGGTAGAGATTGGTGTCCTGATGATTGTCTATCTCAATCAAGCTTGGGATCGTATTCGCGGCGCCGCGGCGGACGAAAACAGAGCCCTTCAAAAAGCTGACCTCGTTCAGGCCGTCATTGACGGTGCACTTAAGCGGGTCAGGCCAATTATGATGACCGTTGCAGTTATTATTGCGGGCCTTCTTCCTATTATGCTGGGTACCGGGACCGGCTCAGAAGTGATGCGCAGGATCGCTGCGCCGATGGTTGGCGGTATGGTAAGCGCCACCATTTTGACGCTTCTCGTAATTCCCGCAGCATACTTGCTTTGGAAGTCAAAAGAAGTCGCTGCAAGTGCCAGCGAGCAACCTCAGAAACAGGAGTGAGCAATGAAAAAAACATCGAGAGGTTGGTATCTATTAGTGGCAATCTTTGCTGCTGGCATTGTCTTTATGTTTGCCATGGAGCCTGTTCCTGACAGTGACGGTCATGTCGTGGAAAACGCTATCCCATCACGCGAAAACCAGCCGGTACCAGGTGTTGTTAATGCCGCCGGGTCCTCTATTCAGGAACCAGAACTGAGAGCCTTTATTGAGCGATTTTATACGGCACTTCACGGCGATGATTTTGAGTCTGTGTCGGCCAGTTTTGCAGAAGATGCGACCATTTTTGAGAATGGGATACGAGAGCAGTCTCTTGCAGTTTATTTGGAGAAACACTTGAAACCTGAAATGGCGGTCATGAAGTCTGCTAGCAGGCAGATATTAAATCAAGAAGCGGCTCTGATGGGCGATCACGCGCTTATAGCGACAAGCTCAATTTTGAGCTTCTCTGTAGAAGGCAAACAGCTCAACTTTCATAGCGTCGAGACCCTGGCGCTTGCGAAAAAAACGGGACGCTGGGCGATCCAGCATGCCCATTGGTCGTCCCGACCAGTTCAAAACTAAATCAACCAGCAATCTTTCAAGGAACAGAAAATGAAAATAAAATCTCTGAATATGTTTATTGCCGCTGCTTTGCTGAGCACGGTTGCCTACCCTACTTTTGCTGACGGCGGCCATAGTGCACACGGCAAAGCTGAGAAGCATCAGAAGAAACAACAGGAAATTATGGTGCACGCGAAGGTAAATAAGGTCGACCAGGAAAAGCGCACTATTAATGTCTCACACGGGCCGATCGCTAAACTCAGCTGGCCCGCGATGACGATGGATATGAAAGTTGCCAAAGACCTGGATCTGTCAATCGTTAAAGCAGGCGAAGAACTTATGATCGCTCTTAAGCGGGGTGATGACGGGATCTACATGATTAGCAAACTGATGAAGCACTAAGGTCGACAAAAGAAACGCATTTGACGGCGGGGTTTCAACTAGTCGGAACCCCCGCCGCTACGCGAAATTTCTAGCTTTAGAATATTCAAAAAACCAAACGTCAAGAAGCTGAGACACCTGTGAAACTTATATATTTTGGAAACGATCCGCTAGCTTCTTGTGTTGATGTCTTTTTAGACTGCGGGTGGTCAATTGCAGCATTTTACGTGAGTCCGCTAGACAGGATTGAAAAGGATATTCAAGCGAAGGCCGAACAGCTTTCAGTGCCGGTGATTAGTGAAAAACCTCTCCTTCCTTGTATGGAAGATCACGTGAAAGCCGGCGTAAACATGTTTTTCTCGGCAGAGTATTTACACAAAATTCCTGTTCCGACAAAGCTCCAGTACGCAGTTAATTTGCATACTAGTTTACTACCCTTGGGGCGGGGCGTCGCTCCGCTGCCTTATATTCTTGAGCGATACCCAGAGGCGTCTGGTCTTTCTCTTCACAAACTGTCAGAAAATTTTGATCAGGGTGACATCATTCTGAAGCGGGAAGTTGGCATCTCCACAACCGATAGTATGAATACGCTTGCAGTGAAGATGTATGTTGAGGCCCCAAAGATATTGCGGCGGTTTTTGACGGCGTATGAGGAACTTTACGCTTGTGCTCAACCGCAAACCGATGGTGAAACCTGGCCTATACCTTCAGCTAGTGCACGAATGCTTGATTGGCACCTTCCTGCTGAGCGCTTAAGCCGACAAATAAAGGCATTTGGTCACTTTGGCACAATAATGAGGATGGATAACAAATATTGGCGCGTTGTCTTTGCTGAGACTATCCACGCCCCGCATTCTGCTACACCAGGAGATCTACTATTCCAATCTGACGACCTGATCGCAGTATCATGTTTGGACGGTTTTGTTTGTATCCCCCGAAGGGCGTTGATGCCGGTTTAGCACCTACAGGCAATCACATTTTATAAAGTGTGATTTCTACGTGGCCACGGAGTGTATAGAAGCTTGTGGCACCTGTCATAAAGTAAGAAACGGTCGGTCACCGGAATGGATATGTTCGTTGGTGACCGACCCATCTTCTCCAATCGTATTACTTGCGTTTGAAGGTCTTGCGCATATAGCTCAGGATATCTCTGATATCCTTTTCACTGAGATCTGGATTGCCACCGAGAGGAGGCATTGCCAAATCTGCATCTGGTCGGTCAATTCCTTCAGTGATGCTTATGACAAGCTTGCCGTTTGGCTTCTTTAGCGGTCCTTTCCTTGAGGTGAAATCAGGGATGCCAGGCATAGTAGGTTTGCCTTTTTCACCGTGGCAGGCGACACAAGTTTCTTCGTATTTTAAGCGACCATTATCTAGATCACGCGGCTCATTGGCAGCTGTTACGCCACCAACAGAACCGATTATTGCTATTGAAAGCAGTATTTTTTTCATCCTTCAGTCCTATTTGTTACTGGCTTTAAGAAACGCCTCAATATCCCGGGCAACGTCGCCTGGAATATTTGCGCGAACGCGCATGTGTGTGACGTCCACGTGCCATTCCTCGTCAGAATTGTCCTGAGCACTTTTCATGTTGTGGCAGCGAGCGCAGTTTTTGGCCCAAGCCTTAGCGCCCCGAGCAAATTGCTGAGGATCTGCTTTGGTTTTTGTTGTCTGTGCCGTAGCAGCACTAAAGCCAAGAGCCCCGACTAGCCCTGCCAACAGAAGAAACGGGATAAACTCAGTTTTCTTTCGCATTTGATTTCTCCTTTATCTTTCTAGAAGCCATATGACAGCTGGAGCTGAAGACGAGTGTCGTCCTCACGCTCATCTGCATAATAATTTCGGAACTCAAGGCCGCTCTTCACGACCACGGAAGGGCTTACCCAGTAGTTGAGGCCAACATTGAAGCGCTTTTCGTTCAGTTCCTCCTCAAGTTCGTGGTCACCCTCTGCTGTGAAACGGCCATAACGGACAACTGGCTCCAGTCGGTGAATGAAGGCTGATTCAGTCACCCCAGACAGCCTGTACGCGACTTGCGCGTACCAGGCTTTCCAGGAAAGGGGTTCTGGTACTTCATCATGGTCACTATCACCGCCCAGACCCTTTAAGTCTGCGGTTAGATATTCTGCGCGAATATCCCAATTCCCACGGGTGTAGGCCATGTCAAAGCCCCAAAGGTCATAGTCCCCTTCTGCCACTTCAGCCAATTCTGAAGCAGGCTCGTCGTGGTCGTCGGTTTCTTCTTCGGCTTCATCGTGCTCGTCGGCAGCTTCTTCCGCTTCAGGCGCGATTTTTGCCGTTAAGAAGGACCCTCCAATCTCAAGGTCGTCGAGTGGGAAGAAAGCAAGGCGCCCACTCAGTGCCTTGTTGCTGTTATCGTCTCGGCCAAAGCCTTCCAGCTCTACGCCGTCGTGTCCGCTTCGGGGACCGTTACCTAGTGCCACCGAATACGTGAAGAGCTTTTCACCCAAAGGAACGCCTCCTCTCAGCATAAGCCCAACTTCGCTAATAGGCTGGATGCCGCCGTGGCCAAAGCCCGCAGGAGCGTTGGTCATGCGGTTGATCCAGCTGGGATGTAATCTTTCTTGGAATTGGCCTACAGGGCTAAGGAATTTGCCTGCTACCAATACTGCGTTGTCATGCAGCAAGAAATCCAGTTGACTATATTCGAGTGTAACTTCTGTCTCGCCGGTACTAGACGTTTCGACCTGAAATTCTGATTCGAATAGAACCAGATCTTTATATTGGAAGTGAAAAGCTGGATTGAATTTTCCGCTGGTGAAAGTATCTGCATTTTCACCGTCACTAAATTCAATCCCGACGTCAGCGTAGCCAGCCAAATGCCAGCTGTTTGGCCGAACAATGTCTATGCTCTTGGCAGTTTTACTCGCTTTTCGGTCAGCCTTTTTTGCAACTTCCTTTGTCTCTTCGGCTTGTTTTGTTGTCTCCTTCAATTGTTGTTTGAGTTTCTGAATTTCACTCTCGAGCGAATTCAGTCGTTCGAGCAGTTGTGCCTGGTCTATATCTTGTGCATAGAGCGGCGCGGTGATGCTTGCGCTAGCGACAGCAGTAGCCATGCTGGCGGCAACACCCCAGTAAGAAATTGCCCTCATAGCAATTCTCCCATAAAATAAATGTAATTCGAGTGGTTATCTCGGCAATGAGATAGCCAGCGCGCCCCAGCCTTCTAAAAAATTAGAGGAGTCGTTAGCCAGGGCGGCCAACTAAGGCCGCTATGCTTTGGGGGGATGTGAGGGCACTTCAGGGTGAAGCGAGTCCGGTATAATATTTCGAGGGAACAATACCGCTACTGCTGACCTGTGAACTATCATGAGGTCGGACTCTGCAATTAGGAAAAGCGGGGCGGCATGAACCATTTCACTGCTTGAGGTATGAGTAAGGTGATTAGGGCTTGCTGAGAAATGGTTACAAAAAATTTGTGCCACCTCGGCTATTTCACTATCTGTGTCGTGTCGCTGGAGATCGCTGATTAGGTTGCGGTAGTTGACACTGCAGGTTTGCTGTGGTGGCTCAACATCGTCCGCTACCGAATGGCGGACAGTTCCAGGTGCAATAGCAAGAGCCATTACAACAAAAGAAAATACTATGCGCCTAAATACGGTCAAGATACCGCCTTTCCTCATGAGATAAGACACTGAAATTTAGGCCTCCCCCTTGATTCAAGTCAAGTGAAGCCGGGAAGACCAAGTGTCTTATTTGAACCCATGAGTTTGAATGTGAATTCAATGAAGAATAATCTCCTAGCTGGGAAAATAGAGCCGCTGATCAACTTGTCCAACTTTTGCCGACAGCACGCAACTGTGCCTATGCCCACAACTCCAAAACGTAATGCCGCATGACTGCGCTCAGCACATCACTGCGGGTGATAATTCCGTGTAGCACGTGATCTTTTACCACCGGCATTGCACCAACGCGCTGCTCAACGAACAAACGCGCGACGTAACGTACGTCGGTATCGACACTGGCGGTCAAAACGCGTGGCGTCATCACCTGCTCCACCAGCAAATCCTCGTGGCCGGTTGGCGCGTGGCGCTGATACTTGTCGTTCAGGCCAGCCATGTGACGCAAGATATCGCGTTCTGACACAATGCCTACTAAACTGCCCGCAGATGAAACCACTGGCATGTGGCGAAAAGAGTTGGCTTGAAATTGCTGCAACGCCACAGAGACCTTCTCTTCGGGCGCCAGGGTAAAGACCGGAGCCGACATCACTTGTTCAGCCAAAAGCGCTGAGGTGCGGGACGGTAACTGCTCGGTCTCATTATATGCCTGCGCCGCGGAAAGCTGTTGTCTATGCTGTTCCGACGCACCGGGATGATCTTTGCCCTTGATAGCATGCGCTTTTGCGGTCGCTTCGATTTTTTCAGTCCCCCGCTGCTTGAACGGCCTTTTCAGTGGCAAGACTTCATTTTCAAGTACTCCGTAAATCGCGAATGGCATGATCTATCCAATATCCAGTTTGTCTTTTGAAGTGAAATGCTGTGACGGTCTGTCGAAATCATAGAGAATAACGGACGCAAGTGGCGTGATTGTCGCGCGCCAAAGCTCATGTTTCCTAACTTTTGGCTGCATCAAAAAGCCTAGAGTCAAAATAGCGACGGAAATAAGCGGCAGATTAACGACCATCATTTAGACTCACACCTTTTCGTTAAAACTTTGATTTCCCTTGTTTTGGTGCCCAATCGTCACCTAATCAGCCGTTACAATAAAGCTGTTTTAGTAGGTCTACCACTTTTCTTACATCCTCATTTTTCAACCGATAAGTGATGGTTTGGCTAGTTTTTTTCGTCGCCACAAGGTCCGCTTTTTTTAGGACGCTGAGATGCTGGGATACGGCAGACATGCTGAGCCCAGACGCCTCCGACATTTCAGAAACGTTAGCATTGCGATAGCACAAGAGGCACAAGATCAGGAGCCTGTGCCTGTTATCCAAAGACTTAATGAGTGCTAGGGCCTTTTCGAACCCCTTCGGGTCGAAGGGGATTTCCTCTATGATGGGCACAGTCTTGACTCTCCAATGAAACACTGTATTTTAGCTTTTACTAAATTAGATAATTCTAAATTAGATAATACTAAATTATTGATAAGGTGACAAGATGAATATCGACCAGACTGTATTCGCCGTTGCTGGCGTTATGATTTTAACCAGCCTCGTATTTGGTCTTTTGCTGCAGCCTTATTGGTTTGCGCTTGCCGCTTTTGTTGGCCTGAATATGTTTCAAACAGCCTTCACCGGCTATTGCCCGCTTGCTATTATGTTGAAGAAAATTGGCCTTACGCCAGGCAAAGCGTTTAAATAGGAGCTAGCCATGCTGGTGATTTCCGAACATGCCGTACGGCGACCCAAGCTGTGGTACAGCATTGCCTCGCTCATTAGTCTTGTCTTGATTGCGGCGGTTGCTCTGCCAAGCTTGGCGCCCGAGGTAGCGCCGCAGTTTCTGTCGCCACTCATGATAGATACAGATCCTGAAAATATGCTGGCCCCGGATGAGCCGGTACGCCTGTTCCACAACGAAAAAAAAGCCACCTTCGGTCTCTATGATATGGTCGTGGTGGGCGTTGTGAACGAGACACACAAAAACGGCGTGTTCAACAAACAATCGCTGACTGAAATCCACCAGCTAACCGAACATATCAAGTCGCTTGATCTCACAAAGACGAGTGACGGCAGCGGCATCATTACAGCCGACATCATCGCCCCCTCAACCGTTGATAATATTGAGCAGGCAGGGCTCGGCACGGTAAGCTTCAACTGGTTGATGCGAGGCCCACCTGAAAACGATGCGGAAGCCGCAGCTATTGCCAAGAAAGCGGCCCGTATACCTTTGTTGGCAAATACGCTTGTCTCAGACCGGCAGACAGCGTTGGCACTCTATATCCCGATCACTTCGAAAAACCTGAGTTATACACTTGCGGAAAAAATCCGCGCCGAAGTTGTCGTGCACACAAGCGGTAACGTGTATCACATCACAGGACTGCCGGTGGCGCAGGACCAATTCGGTGTTGAAATGTTTATGCAAATGGCGATTTCGGCGCCGCTTGCCATGCTCTTGATTTTTGCCCTGATGTGGTGGTTCTTCCGGAACCTCAAACTGATCGTCGCACCAATGATTGTCGCTATGATCGCAGTGATTTTGACGATGGGGTTCCTCGTCGTCAGTGGCAACACCGTTCATATCATGAGCAGCATGATCCCCATCTTCATCATGCCGATTGCGGTGCTCGACGCTGTTCATATCTTGTCGGACTTTTTTGACCGCTACAAGGAGACTGGCGACCGGGAGAAAACAGTGCGGACAGTGATGGAGGAGTTGGCGTCGCCGATGCTCTATACTACGCTCACCACTTGCGCAGGTTTTGCGTCGCTTGCTTTCACACCAATCCCACCCGTGCAGACATTTGGCCTTTTTGTCGCGATCGGTGTTTTTCTGGCATGGCTGCTGACCATTACTTTGGTGCCCGCCTACATCATGCTGATGGATGAAGGCTCCTTTGAGGAATTCGGCAAGCCAGGAACACACGATGCAGAGGAAACAAGCCTATTGTCGCGCCTACTATCCCGGGTGGCGACACTAACCTTTGCACGCGCCAAGCTAGTGCTATTGCTAACGCTGGTGGTCACAAGCGGTGCCATCTACGGCATCACCCAAATCCAGATCAATGACAACCCAGTTAAATGGTTCTCTGAGAGCCATCCGATCCGCGTCGCGGACCGTGCGTTAAATGAGCGTTTTGCCGGCACCTATATGGCCTATCTGAACCTGGCAGCGACCGATCAAAAAGAAGCGCCCAGCGCTCAATCCCTCGTCCAAACCATGCCGAGCGAGGTGCTAGCCCTACTGGTTGCCAACCTAACGCCCAAAACTTCTACTGCTGACCTCATGAATATGCTCCTCAAGGAACAGGACACAGCGGAAAGTGACGAGCTTTGGGACGCGCTCGATAACGCTCTAAAGGTCGTGAACGCTCAGAGTCAAGCCAGTGAAATCTTCAAGCGCCCTGATGTGCTAGCCTATATAGAAAAACTGCAGGCTCATTTGACTAAAACCGGCCTTGTGGGTAAATCAAACGGCCTACCGGATGTGATTAAAACGGTGCACAGAGCGCTATTTGAAGGCGCGGAAGAGGCGTACCGTATCCCGGCTACGCCAGCTGCAGTGGCACAAACGCTGCTCACATACGAGAGCAGTCACAGGCCGCAAGATTTGTGGCATTTTGTGACACCCGATTACCGCGAGGCCAATATCTGGCTACAGCTCAGAAGTGGTGATAATCGAGATATGAAAGCCGTGGTGGATGCCGTCGACCGCTTCATAGTGGAAAATCCAGCGCCAGCAGCACTGTCGCACAATTGGTTTGGGCTCAGTTATATCAATGTGGTGTGGCAGGAAAAAATGGTTACTGGCATGCTGGAGGCCTTCGCAGGTAGTTTTATTATTGTGTTTGTGATGATGGTCTTGCTTTTCCGGTCCGTTGCCTGGGGAGTTTTAGCTATGCTACCGCTCAGCATCACGATCGCTATTATATACGGTGTGATCGGCCTGGTGGGCAAAGATTATGACATGCCGGTTGCGATTTTGTCAGCGCTCAGCCTCGGCCTTGCAGTCGACTATGCCATCCATTTCTTAGCACGCAGCCGTCAAATCGCCGAAAAAAGCGGCCCGTGGCCAGATACGATTAAACATGTGTTTGGCGAACCAGCGCGCGCCATCACCCGCAACGTAATTGTGGTAGGGGTTGGTTTTCTACCACTTCTGGCGGCACCATTGGTGCCTTACCAAACGGTAGGTGTCTTTATCTCTGCCATTCTGGTGCTTGCCGGTGCCGCAACGCTGCTGCTCCTGCCGAGCCTCATTACACTTTTTAACCGCAGCTTCTTTCCCCAGTCAGAAGGAACAGAGACATGAAAAAAATTGCCTTGAGCTTTATCACCACAGTTGTCCTCGCTGCCTCGGCGCAGGCTATGCCCGTCGACGAAATCGTCACGAAGGCCAATCATGCCTCTTATTATCAGGGCGAAGATGGTAAGGCCAAAATTGCCATGACTATCACTGACAGCCAAAACCGCACCCGTGAGCGTGCATTCACTATCTTACGCCGTAACAGCGCCGAGGGCGAGGGGTCGCAGAAGTTCTATGTCTATTTTCGTGGGCCTGCCGATGTCGCCAAGACAGTCTTCATGGTATGGAAAAATACAAAGCGTGACGATGACCGCTGGATGTATCTGCCTGCACTCGACCTTGTTAAGCGTATTGCCGCGAGCGATGAGCGCACCAGCTTTGTTGGCTCTCATTTTTTCTACGAAGATGTCTCCGGCCGGAGCCCAACGGAAGACAATCACGAACTGGTGGAAGAAACCGAGAATTATTATGTACTGAAGAGCACACCAAGGGATACCGGCTCTGTCGAATTTTCCCACTATAGAAGCTTCATTCACAAAACCACTTTTCTGCCTGTGCAGATCCAATATTTTGACGGCAAAGGCGAGAATTACCGCACTTATGATGTGCTAAAAGTGGAGATTGTGGATGGCTTCAATACGGTAACCGCTGCGCGTATGAGCGATAGCCGGATCGGTGGTAATACTGAGATGCGCTACACTGGTATCAGCTACAACAAAGGCATAAAAGAAGATATATTCAGCGAGCGCTACCTGAGAAATCCTCCGCGCAGAGAACTGAGATAACAGTGCGAAACACTCTTTTTGCTATCCTGGTTCTGTTTGTAGCGCCGGCGTCGGCAAGTGGCCTTGTGCCCCCGCTGCCGGACGGGCTGCAAGAGTCGAAAAAACAGGAGACTAGAGAAACCCCCGCACTGCCTTTAGGGCCGCGTGGTGCCAAAGCGCCACCATCCCTGCCGCCGGGCCTTGGCGGCGAGCAGTCAGGCGATGACAGGCTGGCAGATGTAGAAAGTTGGGCAGACAAGCTTGGCATCCATTTTTCGGGATTTGGCGAAGTGCGAGCAGGCCTCCGGCTTCAAAATGACCCCCACGAGAAAGCGGCGTCTATCGGTGAAGCGCGTTTCCAACTCTCCCTCGAAAAAGACCTTGGGGTCGGAATAGCGACACTTACCACCGACGCGGTTTTTGACCCGGTATTAGACGATCATCAAATCAATTTGGAGACCGGTAACGGCTGGATCGATCTTAGGGAGGCCAGCTTTTTGATGCGTCCTACGTCTTTTGCCGACCTAAAAATAGGAAGGCAAACCCTCACCTGGGGCACGGGCGATCTGCTTTTTATAAACGACATGTTCCCCAAAGACTGGAATGCGTTTTTCATTGGCAGAGACGAAGAATACTTGAAAGCGCCTTCAGACGCGCTCAAGCTGTCGTTGTTTAGTGAAATTGTAAACTTGGATATGGTCTATACACCACGCTTCGATGCGGATCGTTATATTGATGGCAAGCGTCTATCATACTTCAACACCTCCCTCTCGTCGCCAGCCGGCCAAAACGCCATCGTGGTGGTAGACCGGCCAAGCGACTGGTTCAGCGACGATGAACTTGCATTCCGGCTCTACCGCAACATTGGCAACGCTGAGGTCGCCCTTTATTATTATGGCGGATTTTGGAAAAGTCCTGCAGGGCAGAATCAAGCAACTGGTCTTGCCCGTTTCCCGCGCCTGCGCAGTTATGGCATCAGTGTCAGACGTCCAATCTTAGGCGGCATCGCTCATACCGAGATTGGTTATTATGACAGTTTGGAAGACAGCACTGGGGCAAATATTTTTACGGCAAACAGCGAGCTTAGGTTGCTAATCGGCTATGAACATGAATTGGCGCCAGATTTAACCGGGGCCGCGCAATATTACCAAGAGCGGCTGGCTAGCTATGCCTCTTATATTGGCAGCTTGCCAGTTGGTACTCCTGCACGAGACAAAATTCGCCATGTACTAACTGCGCGTCTCACCAAGCTTTCCATGAATCAGACCGTCACCTGGTCATTGTTTTTTTATTATAGCCCAAATGATGGGGACGGTTATTTTCGTCCTAAGGTCAGCCGCAAAGTCACGGACAACTGGACCGCAGAGATAGGTGCCAATATTTTCTTCGGCGCAGAACAGTATACATTTTTTGGGCAATTTGCACGTAACAGCAACGGCTTCGTCAGCTTACGGCGCGGCTTCTGAACGGCACCATACAAATCAAAAGTACAATATTGAACAGTGACAAAGAGTAATTATTCCATACATCCGAGTATTAAATGGGATTGGTCAAGCCTCTCACCCAGCTACTCGTTACCCTCCTTCAAAAACGGCGACTACAGCCATAATCCAAGTCGATGGACACTTGATTTCAATTATCAAATTTTCAAACACGAAAAAGTGATCGATCCGAACAGATGTAACAACTAGTTCGAGCTTGTCCCTCTAGTTGGTGGAAGCTTCATAATGATCGAAGAAATAGAAAAAGATGCTGCCTGAAAGGTGGCTCACAAAAAAAATAGGCGGTCTTAGAGCTGTGTGAGCGATTGAATTCGTGGGTCCCTTGGCGGAACTTGATTTGTGTGGAGGGCCAGACGATGGCTAACAACAAGAAATTTGGTAATCGCATCTTGAGCCTGAAATAAGCTCAAAGGATGGGGTCGTGAAATTGATAGAGAAGTATTTCAGTTTGAAACGAAGAGGAGTGTCAGTTGGAACTCAACAGAAAAGCATTAGCGAACGCCGCCGCTGTTACGGCAGCCGTATTATGGGTAATCTGCAGCATGCTCGTAGCGGGACTTCCGCAACTGATGATGTCGATGACCGGGCACATGGTGCATCTTGATACCCAATCATTCAGCTGGGTCATGTCAATACCAGGGTTCTTGGTTGGGTTAGTGATCTGGATGGTCGCGGCATGGGCAACCGGATGGTTGATCGCTGTTTTCTATAATCGGTTTAGTAGCCAGTAATCTTCGGGCCTGTGTATGCCAGAAAATGAAAGTGCTTGGCATGGTGAGCTGTTTCTTTCTCGCGGTTGGGCCCACTATCGCGGGACAGCAGGTGATACAGCTATGCACGCTCACTATCCTGTTCAACTGGTGTTTTCTCCAACCACGCCAGCGTTAGTAAAGTTGGAAACACATGAATTGAAGGGTACCGTTTTGACGGTTGCCTCAAATGTACCCCATTTGCTCCAAGCAAGTAAGCATTCGGTTGATCTGCTCTATATTGAGCCCACATTGATTCATGCGACCTTGGCAGAAGTTGAGACCGCGAAGGATGGTTTAATACAGCTAAATAATACCTCTCTGAAAATCGATGATCAACGTATCGTTCGAGCGCTTAAAACAGTTGATGATGCGCTGGGTACGAAGATTCACTTGGATATGGTAGCCCGCGCGGCGGGCCTGTCAAAAAGTAACTTCACTGCACTTTTCCGGTCCGTCGTAGGCATGCCTCTGCGACGCTACGTGTTGTGGCGCCGATTGAATCTTGCCGTTGCTGCCATGGGCGACGGTGCCGACGCTACAACGGCGGCTCATGTAGCAGGTTTTTCAGATTCTGCTCATTTTTCACGGACTATGAAAAAAATGTTCGGTGTTTCTCCTAGTGGCGGCTTACGAGGTATCAAGCTGACTGTTTCTCTTGGTTAGCCTCTCCAAAATGTCAGGAGAGTGTGGATGATTGGCCAATAATTCAAGCTCCGTATTTCTCTTACATCTAATGTTTCTGGGAGACGGCACTGGCAGTGGCTATTGTGCCGGGATGTAACAGCCTAAAGGCGGGAAAAGAAAATGACAAAATCAGAAGGAAAGTCGCAAAATATCTCTCCCGAGTTTGTGCCTGCGTTGCGGTTCCACTGGGCGACAAACCTCTACGACGGTGTGATGCATTATTTCACCCGCGACACCTTGCTTCGGAAATTAACGATCGAAGCGATCAATCCAACAGCGGGAGATAAAATTCTTGATTTTGGGTGTGGCACCGGCAGTCTCACTGAGGCGCTTGCCAAATCCAATGTGCCTCTGTCACTCACAGCATATGATATTGATCCGCAAGTGCTGGAAATTGCCAAAGGTAAAATTGTTGATGTGGTGGGAGTTAACCAACCTTTTTTCAAAAGAGTCGACCTCACAGATGGTTCGGGCGTAGAGGTGGAAGCCTTGGGATCATTCGATTGCATCGTTTCTAGTCTCGTTTTCCATCACCTAGATACAGACCACAAGATTGCTGCCTTGAAGTTTGCGCGGCAACTATTGGCAGAACAGGGAAAGGTCATGCTGGTTGACTGGGGACCGGGAAGCAATCTGCTGTTAAAGGCGGCCTTTTTGCTCGTCCGTGCATTTGATGGCTTTGCAGTGACACGAGATAATGTCCAAGGGCGTTTGCCTGCAATGCTCGCTTCACAAGGATTTACAGTCAAAGAAGCCACGCCGCTTCTGAATACAATGTTCGGGACGATATGGCTGTATATTGCTTGTCGATAATGATTCTACGGCTACTTGATTTTGGAAAGAGTATCTGTTTCTTTTGACGAAACTTCCTCAAAGCCGGAAAGGGCCTGGGATCGAACGTTTACCCTTTAGTATAATAGCGCAAATTATTTTGGTCATGTTGCTTTGGGCGATCTGTTTTCCGCTAATTACGGTGGGAATCGAATATTCGCCCCATCTTACGTTTGCCACGCTTCGCGCTCTCTTAGCCGGGGCTGCGCTCACGGTTTTAGCCGTGGCATTACGCCGACCCACGCCGCAAACTAGTGGTGTCTGGATTTCTTTGGTATTTGTTGGCCTTGGGGCAACCAGCCTTGGCTTTCTGGGCATGTTTCATGCGGCAGAACTGGTCTCGCCAGGCATAGCGACGGTCATAGCGAATACACAGCCGCTTATGGCGGCGATACTCGCCGGTTTTGTTCTCAACGAGCGCTTAACTCGATACGGTATAATTGCATTGCTGCTGTGCTTTGCAGGCATACTCATGATTGCTTCACCGCAATTATTAGCGGTCGGAGGAGAGACTTATGTGGTTGGTATTGCATATATCATTCTCGCGGCATTGGGGATCACTGTCAGCAATGTACTGCTGAAGCGAATAGCCGGGCAAGTTGACGTTCTGATGGCAATGGGGATTCAGATGCTGATTGGCAGTATACCTTTAGTGTTTGGTGCCATAGCTACGGAAGATCCCATGTTGGTTGTGTGGTCGCCAGCGTTTGTCACGGCTCTCCTGGTGTTGAGCTTGCCAGGGACCGCTTTTGTTTACTGGCTCTGGTTTTCTATCTTGGGGAAAGTGCAGCTGAGCCGAGCGAATGCCTACAGTTTTTTTGTGCCGGTTTTCGGGCTGACTATTGGGACACTTTTCTTCGGTGAAACATTGGACATACAGCAAATGGTCGGTTTTGCGCTCACCGTTTTTGGCGTTGCACTCATGACACGGCGCGGTATTAGGGAAGCAAATCCTCTTGTTTGAAGCTCAGCGGAGGAAAAGCACTCCATCTTGATCATAGTCAATGTGGTGTTACATGAGATCGCATAAAGTGATTCTCGACATGGTGAGGAGCGAGCACCGCGAGCTATACGGAGCTGACGTCTTAATGGGATGAATAGCAACGTAGAGTAAAACGGAGAAGCGATGATCCATCATGCATGGGCCCGTAGCCGTTTGGTTATTTTGCTTGGATTAATCATGCAAGTGGAAAAACCGGAAGACTACGGGTTCTTTTATTTCACTAAGAAGTTTCAATTTCCTGTTCAACTCCAGCCTTTCAAGGCAGCCTGCTATACTCAGCCCAGGCGATCTCTTGGTTTTGGTCCATCTGTTTCGCCAAGTTTCTGGCTTGCAGAAAATACACGTAATCGTGTTCTTCGGTACAGCTCAGTAAGTGTGGAAAAGCATTGACCCTCCTCTAACTGTAACCTTCATACTTGCAAAATGTTTGGCATTCGGTTTGGGCACGCATGTGACCCTTTTGAGGAGTAGACGATGACCTTTGTAGAGATAACTGCGACAATCAATGAAATGAAATTTGAGGCCGTGGAAAATATCCTGAAAGGCCTTAATGTACCGGGCCTCAGTGTTTCAGATACCAAAGGATTTGGAGCCTATAAAAACCACTATCACAGCGACTGGATGGCACCTTATGTGCGTCTTCAGGTTTATGTGCAGGCTGCTGATGCTGAGCGAATAGCAACAGCTATAATTGAGGCTGCTCACGAGGGGCTGGACAGTGACGGCGTAGTCGCGGTGAGTCCAGTCGATCGCCTTTTTCGCATTTCCGACAAAAGAGAAATCAAGCCAGAATAATGGTTTGTTTACAACAACCTCGATTGCGAGAAGTTTGAGCCAATCATGGTACCCATCGAAAAAAATAGCCCGCCAAGTAGAGAACGTACGCACGCTCAACGACCGAGTGCAGGAGACACATCATGAATCAAAAAATGCGCATCAATTTGTGGTACGTCATGCTTGCCGTATTCGGTATTCTCATGCTGCAAAACAAGTGGGTTCAGGAAACCCATATCGAAACTGTCCCTTATAGTGAGTTTGAGCAGTATCTTAGAGATGGACGTCTCAGCGACGTAATCGTGGGGTCCCAATATATCCAAGGGACCTTGGTAGGCGGAGACGCCGCACGTCCGCAGCATGTGATTGCAAACCGCGTTGAGCCAGCAGTTGCTGAGCGACTTGAGCAATATGACGTAACTTACACCGCCGCAGTGGAAAATACGGTTTGGGGTGACCTCATGTCTTGGTTGCTGCCGACAGTTTTCTTTTTTGCAATCTGGATGTTTGTAATCCGCCGCATGGTAGAAAAACAAGGATTGGGTGGCGGAGCAATGTCAATTGGCAAAAGTAAAGCCAAAGTCTATTTAGAAACTGACACCAAGGTGACATTTGATGATGTTGCTGGCGTCGATGAAGCCAAGGAAGAGCTTGAGGAAATCGTTGCTTTCCTCAAGGACCCTCAAGGGTATGGTCGTTTAGGTGCCCGCATGCCGAAGGGTATCCTTCTTGTTGGGCCGCCTGGTACGGGGAAAACGCTCTTTGCGCGGGCAGTCGCTGGCGAGGCTGGCGTTCCCTTCTTTTCCATCAGTGGCTCAGAGTTTGTCGAGATGTTTGTCGGCGTGGGCGCTGCACGTGTGCGGGACTTGTTTGAGCAAGCAAGAAAGAAGGCACCAGCCATCATATTCATTGATGAGCTCGACGCACTTGGCCGGGCACGCGGTGCGTATCCCGGCATGGGCGGGCATGACGAGAAGGAACAGACCCTAAATCAACTGTTATCTGAGCTCGATGGTTTTGACCCGCGGGATGGCTTGGTATTATTGGCAGCGACCAACCGTCCCGAAATCTTGGATGAGGCTTTGCTGCGCGCGGGTCGCTTTGACCGACAGGTTCTTGTAGATCGCCCGGAGAAGACCGGGCGTATAGCGATTTTGAATGTTCACATAAAAAAAGCGAAAATTGCCAATGATGTGGACCTGGAACAGATCGCAGCTCTCACGCCCGGCTTCAGTGGCGCGGACCTCGCAAATTTGGTGAACGAAGCGGCGTTACTGGCTACTAGACGCGGAGGCAGCGCTGTCACACTCGAAGACTTCAACCAGGCAATTGAGCGCATTGTTGCAGGGTTGGAGAAAAAGAACCGACTTTTAAACCCCAAAGAACGCAGGGTCGTTGCATTTCATGAAATGGGACACGCTTTGGTGGCTATGTCGCTGCCAGGGACAGATGTCATTCATAAAGTTTCGATTATCCCACGCGGTATCGGTGCGCTCGGCTACACGATCCAACGTCCAACCGAAGACCGGTTTTTGATGAGCCGCAATGAACTCGAGGATAAAATGGCCGTCTTGCTTGGGGGGCGGGCAGCCGAAGTGTTGGTCTTTGACGAAATTTCCACCGGCGCCGCCGATGATCTTGCTAAAGCAACCGTTATCGCACGTAGCATGGTGACCCGCTTTGGCATGGTGGAGGCGCTTGGACAGATGGCCTACGAAGAGGAACCGCAACAATTCCTTGGCGCATTTCCTGGTGCTTCAGCACACCGGTATAGTGAGAAAACAGCCCATATGATTGATACTGCTGTGCGCCAGCTGATCGATACAGCGTTTGTTGCTGCGACTGAGATTTTGCATAAAAAGCGGAAGTTGTTGGATATTACGGCTGCTGATTTGTTGGAGAAAGAAACACTCAGCGGCGAGGATTTGCGCTGTCACTTAGAAATGAAGCCACCCGCAAAGAAAGCCGCTAAGGACAAGCAGCAGGCATCCGGGTAGTGGAAAGCTCATTTGGAGTTCAGCGTAGTTTCAAAATCAGGCCAATATTTGTGGCTCAACTTGAAAGTGCTAGTTTTGGGCGCCTGCCAAGAAATTCAAAATGGCACAATCAGCATGGCCATTCCCTTGACACTCGGTAGTTAGATGACCCAACAGATCGCTGAGTTTCACCAGCTGCTTGATCTTGTCTTGCGTTTTTACGAGTTGCCGGGTGGCTAGAGCTTTTACGTCCGAGCTTGTTCTCTTGTCGTCCAAAAAAAGCGACAATAGAGTGCGACTGTCTTCTATCGTGAAGCCTAGGTCGCGAGCGCCCTTGATGATTTTTAGAGACTGAATATCGGACGCTCGAAATTGGCGGTAGCCGTTTTCTGAGCGAATAGGCGCCACTAGGCCAATGTCTTCATAGTAGCGAATGGTCTTTTCCGGAAGACCGACCCAGTCCGCAGCTTCACCGATTTTTAGTGGAGCATTCATATCAACACCTCATGTCAAAGCATCAAAAACCCTAAACTCAACTATAGGCTTTATACCTATCATATTTATCCTATAATAAAACAGCATGCCGGCAATTGACTCAGGTCAACTTCGGCGGTCCGTTCAACTTCCGGTGGCGCGACTTTACAAAAGAAATCCAAATTTGGTGTTTGACCTTCCAGTTAATAGAAGGTGTAGCCTCCTGTTATAGCCAATTCTGTGTTCAGCCTAACAAGGACAGAAAATGGATATTCTGACAGTAAATGTAGGTGGCTCTAGCTTGCGATTGGGTGGCCATTCGGTGTCGACCGAGGGGCATGGCATTGAGGAAAAGTATGAGGCTATTGCGAAGCTGACGGATATGCGCGTACAGCTTATGGCATTTCTCAAGGAAAACGCGTTTGATCCAGTTTTGGCGGTGTGCCACCGGATCGTTCACGCGGGTTACCAGGCGGCTACCAGTAAAATCATTGATGCTGGCGTTGAACAAGAAATCCGGGACCATATCTCGGTTGCTCCGATCCACAATCCCACTGCGTTGAATTGGATCCATGTTTGCAAGGAAGTTTTTGGTGAACATGTTCCGCAAGTTGCAGTGTTTGATACAGGATTTTATGCCAGCCTCCCAGACGTCGCCGCGCAGTATGCCATTCCCGCCTCTATCCCCGTGCGGCGGCTCGGCTTTCACGGATTGGCACATCAGTCAATGATTCTGCAAGCTGGTAAGGCAACAGGAGCGCGACACAAAAACCGACGGGTGTTGACCCTGCAATTGGGCTCAGGCTGCTCGATTACTGCGAGCGTCCATGGGAAACCGGTGGATACGTCCATGGGATATTCACCGCTTGAAGGCTTGATGATGAGCACTCGTAGCGGTGATATTGACCCTGGAATTTTACTATATTTGGTCGACGAGAAAAAGATGGCGCCAGGCGATCTTGCTTTGCTCTTGAGCCACGACTCTGGATTGCTCGGCGTATCAGAACGAACGGCCAATATGGCGGAATTACTAGCAGTTGACGACTATAAAGCACATTTGGCCGTCGATATGTTTTGCTATCGGATAAAGAAATATATCGGAACGTATGCTGCCGTTCTTGGAGGTTTGGACTTGATATTGATCGGTGGCGGCATAGGAGAGCACCTGCCGGAAGTACGCACCAAATTTCTGTATGGGCTTGAGTTTTTGGGTGTCAGGCTCGACGCCGAACGCAATCAATCTGTTGTTGGTACGGGTGGTAGAATTTCAAGCGACGATAGCCAGGTTCAGGTGCGGGTTATGCGAGTCGAAGAAAGCCAGTTGATGTCCGACCATGCAATAGAGCTTCTCTCCCTCCAAGACCAAGATAACCAATAGGCAAGGATGACATACAATGTTGAACACCATTCCTGTTCATGAACAGCATCAAGTCAGGGCGCGTGCCAGACTTTTTAGGCAGAACAATGCAGCTTTTGCTAAATGGGCTGATGGCTACGGCGTTATTGTACATGATGCTCTGACGCAAGTCCGGGTCCATGAAATGGTTACTTTGCTATTTGAGGCCGGCAAGCTCCCAAACGTAGAGGCGGGTTACGAGCGGTTGATAGCCGCTGACCGGATTGCATCCGCTGCCATGTGGCTGGTTGTCCATATGACCTACGCTGACAAGGTTTACTGTGATGGTCGGGCTCTGGCTGTGGAGGACTTCAACCCTGACCCGCAAGGGCACACAGGGGGAGCACTCAATATGGTGGTGGCATATGTTGGATATTTGGCTGCCAATGCCTTAAGTGGCATTACCAGATCCTGGATGATGGGTCAGGGCCACTGTGTGGCGGCAATTGATGCGGTCAATCTTCTTGTAGATAATATGTCGCCGCAACAGAGCGCGAATTACGAGTTTAACGACAAGGGCGCCACTGCCTTCGTTAGAGACTTTTATTCCTACGACATCGGGCCTGATGGCCAGCCTGTTTCTCCTCTTGGCAGTCATGTAAATCCGCATACAGCTGGGGGACTCATTGAGGGAGGGTATCTTGGTTTTGCAGAGCTCTTGTATGTGCATATGCCGTTACCAGGTGAGCAATTGGTTGCTTTTTTGAGTGACGGCGCATTTGAAGAGCAACGCGGCAGCGATTGGGCCGCCCGCTGGTGGCGGGCTGAGGACAGCGGGTTGGTTGCACCGATCATGATCGCCAATGGTCGCCGCATCGATCAGCGGTCCACGATGGCGCAGAACGGTGGAGTAGACTGGTTTAAGGATCATTTGAAGCTCAATGGATTTGACCCTATCGATCTGGATGGTCGAGACCCTGCCGCCTTTGCATGGGCAATTTTCGAAATTGAGGCACGTTTATCTGCTTGCGGAGAGGCCTGTAAAGAAGGCACCGGTCGTTATCCTGTGCCGCTTCATTATGGCATTGCGGAAACGGAAAAGGGATTTGGTTTTCCTGGCGCCGGTACCAATGATGCGCACAATTTACCGCTCGGCGCCAACCCTCATGATAATGAAAAGGCAAGAGGTGCCTTCAATGAGGGGGCAGGCAAGTTGTTTGTTCCGTTTGAAGAACTTCGAAACGCTATAGACTGTTTGAATACACATGAAGTACATGAGCGCCCCAAAGAAAGGGACCATCCGATTGCGACCCGCCGTGTACCCAGTCCTGATTTGCCCGAGCCAAACTGGTGCAACGTTGACAAAACAGCCGCTAAATCGCCCATGGCGGCGATAGATCAGTATTTTTGCAGGATTTTAGAAGCAAACCCAGGGCTTCGCCCAAGGGTAGGAAATCCTGACGAGATGCGGTCGAATCAGCTGAACCAGACGCTCGACCTTCTGAAACACAGGGTCACTGCTCCTGAAGAGGTGTTGGCCGAGCGCATTGATGGCAAGGTTATCACAGCGCTGAATGAAGAAGCTGTTGTCTGTGCGGCGCTTGGCAACAAAGGCGGTATCAATCTCGTTTGTTCGTACGAGGCTTTTGCCGTGAAGATGTTGGGTGCTTTACGCCAGGAATTGATCTTCAGTCGTCACCGCAGGATGGCAGGCCAAACACCCAGTTGGCTTGGTGTTCCTATCGCGCTGACGTCCCATACTTGGGAAAACGGTAAAAATGAACAGTCTCATCAAGACCCGACATTAGCTGAAGTCTTGATGGGCGAAATGTCCGATGTTTCTCGCGTTGTGTTTCCGGCCGATTGGAATAGTGCACAGGCTGTCTTGCGTACGGTTTACGAAAGTCGTGGCACCATATGGTCTCTTGTGGTGCCAAAGAGGCCGCAGGCCCAATATTTCACCCAAGAGCAGGCTGTTGGCCTTGCTAGCGACGGCGCGGTACGCGTAAAGGTCTGTGGGACCGGTAATGAACAACTTCAGCTAGTTGCGACTGGAGCGTATCAGCTTGCCGAAATTCTCAAAGCGTCAGCAAGGCTGGAACAGAAAGAAGTTCCACATGCAGTTCTTTATCTGCAAGAGCCGGGGCGTTTTCGCGTCCCCAGAGACGAACAAGAAGGCTCGGCGCTCGCCAGTTCCGGTATTCGCAAAGAATTGTTCGGAGATAGCGTTCGGGCCAGAGTTTTTCTTACTCATACGCGCGCTGAACCATTTTTAGGCACAATACGGCCGCTGGATACGGGACCTCAAACAACGTTTGTATTGGGCTACGCCAATCGGGGAGGCACCTTGGACGCAAACGGGATGCTGTTCGCAAACCGTTGTACCTGGGCGCATGTCCTCGAGAAGGTCTCTATAGCTTTGAAATGTCGGCCTAGCGCGTTTTTGACAGAGCAAGAACTCGGCGCCATGAGAGGCGAGTGTCAGCCAAGTTTTCTTTGGCGAGAATAGGAGGAAAACAATGCTAAAATTATCTTTCTTAGGCGCAGCAGGCACCGTTACCGGGTCGAAATATTTGCTGTCGTGGCATGGGAAAAAAGTGCTTGTAGATTGCGGATTGTTTCAAGGATTAAAAAAGCTGCGATTGAAAAACTGGGCACCGCTTGACATTGACCCTAGAATGATCGACGCGGTTTTTCTGACGCATGCTCATCTGGATCATTCCGGCTACCTGCCCCTGTTGGTAAAGAACGGATTCAAGGGCCCCATATACTGCACCGCGGCGACAAGGGATCTTTGCGAAATTTTACTGAAAGACAGTGCTTTTCTTCAGGAAAAGGACGCGGAATTTTCCAATCGGCATGGCTTTTCCAAGCACCACCCCGCGCTTCCACTCTACACACAGAAAGACGCTGAAACTGCAATAGGCGCACTGCAAGTTGTCGAGTTTAACACTCCCCAGTTGGCGTTGGGTGGTCTCAAGGCAGAGTTCTTTTGCGCGGGACATATTCTTGGGGCATCCATGATCCGTCTAACTATTGAAGGTCGGTCAATATTATTTTCCGGAGATTTGGGCCGCCTTCAGGATCCGGTAATGCCTAGGCCGGCAGATTTTCCGAAGGCCGACTATCTAATAGTAGAATCTACATACGGCGACAGGAAACATGATGCAGTCGATACCGAAGAAGAGCTTGCGAAGATAATCTCAGAAACTGCGGGCAGAGGCGGAAAAGTGATTGTTCCAGCGTTTGCCGTCGGGCGCACGCAGTCATTGCTGTATTATCTACAGCAACTAAAAAATAAGGGCCGTATTCCCTCCCAGTTACCAATTTTTCTCGATAGCCCTATGGCGATCAATGCCAGCAAGCTCTATTGCAAGCACGCAGATTTTCACCGGTTGTCTAAAAAAGAGTGCACCGCCGCATGTGCAGTTGCGCGGTATACGCGCAAGGTTGAGGACTCGAAGGCCCTCGCGAATCTGTTAATGCCGGGGGTTATTATTTCTGCGAGCGGTATGGCGACAGGCGGGCGTGTTCTTCACCATTTGAAACATTTTGCCGGCGACCGGCGGAACACCATTCTCTTCACGGGATTTCAAGCGGCAGGTACACGGGGACGTTCCATTGTAGAGGGTGCCGAGCAAGTGAAAATACACGGCGGGCAGATCCCTATTAATGCACAGGTAAAAAACATTGATGCGCTCTCCGCTCACGCAGACGGCGACGAGATTTTGGAATGGCTTGATGGTGCCACCCAAGCACCAAATATGACGTTTGTCACACACGGTGAAGCAAGCGGGTCTGAAGCGCTTGCCGCCCGCATCCTATCAGAACTCGGTTGGCGGTGCAGTGTCCCAGAACTTGGTCAGGAGGTGGAACTTCCATGAGTAATGGCTTGCAAACCCTGGTATCGTCTAGGCACGTCAGTATGCGGGCCTGTCGTCTTGGCATTGATAGCCGGGCAGATCATATAATTTACATGCGTGAAGATTGCGATATTTGCCGGTCTGAAGGTTTTTCGGCGCAGGCACGCGTGCGTGTTAGCAATGGCCCGCAATTCATCATTGCGACTGTTCACCATATCACAAGCGAGCTTGTGGCAATGGGGGAAGCTGGCCTCTCAGAAGCCGGATGGATGACCCTTGGGTTAGAGGAAAGTGACGCGATAATACATCTGTCGCATCCCGCGCACCGTCCGTCTCTCAGCAAAGTTCGCGGTAAAATTTACGGACAATCACTTGACGGCGAAGATATGGATGCAATCATCCGCGATATTGTGCGCGGGCGATATTCGGATGTGGAAATGGCGGCGTTCGTTACAGGCTGTACCGCGAGAGACTTGGATGATGATGAACGCATTGCCCTGACAGCAGCCATGGTCAATGTTGGTGAAAAGCTGGACTGGGGCGCACAGCATGTAGTTGATAAACACTGTGTTGGTGGTCTGCCGGGAAATCGAACCACACCGATTGTCGTTGCGATCGTTGCGGCTAATGGGCTTGTTATGCCTAAAACTTCCTCGCGCGCTATTACGTCGCCAGCTGGCACCGCTGACACTATGGAAACGCTGACCAGGGTGGATCTGGATATTCGAGAGATCCGGCGCGTTGTTGAAGCTGAGGGCGCCTGTCTCGCATGGGGCGGCGCCGTCCGTCTGAGCCCTGCCGATGATCTTTTGATCCGCGTAGAACGTGCCCTTGAAATCGATAGTGATGGCCAACTGGTCGCATCGGTGCTTTCGAAAAAGATAGCGGCCGGCTCCACGCATCTCGTTCTCGACATCCCCTACGGCCTGACTGCAAAGGTGCGGTCGCTGGAAGCGGCAAAGGATCTCGAAGACAGTTTGTTGCGCGTTTCGAATGCTTTCGACCTTAGAGCTGAAGCGATACTGAGCGATGGTTCTCAGCCGGTAGGGCGCGGCATCGGGCCTGCGCTCGAAGCTAGTGATGTTTTGGCCGTGCTTAAACGAACCGTCGGCGCCCCAGATGACCTCGCCGCGCGTTCTATTGTGCTGGCAGCTCGGTTGCTAGAGATGGCTGGTGCTGTGGAAAAAGGAGGCGGCGAAGCCCTTGCAGCTGAGACACTCAAAAGTGGTTTGGCCTGGCAGAAGTTTTTAGCAATTTGTGAGGCGCAAGGCGGGTTTGTCGAGCCGCCGGAGGCGAGAATTCGTAACATGGTTGTCTCCAATCGAGATGGGCGCGTAGCCGGAATAGACAACAGGCGGCTGGCACAGGCAGCCAAACTGTTGGGAGCTCCTGACGCCAAAGCTGCGGGCATTTATATGGAAGTGAGGCTGGGCGATCAGGTAGCTAAAGGACAGCCACTCTATGGCCTGCATTCCGAAAGTCACGGTGAGATGGCGTACGCAGCAGCCTATGTCGAAGCCAATCGAGACATGATAGTACTGGAGCACGAGCAATGAATTTTCTCATCTTCCCGATGCCTGGAAATGAAGCTCAAGCGCAGTCTTTGGCTGATAAGTTGGGTGCAGAGATCGGAACCTTGGAGGTAAGGCAGTTTCCAGACGGAGAAGCTTATGTAAGGGCTATTACTAGCCCCCATGGCCGCCGGGTAATTCTGTTCGCGACCTTGTGGCACCCGGACACGACTTTTCTTCCGCTGATGTTTGCTACGGACGTAATGCGTGAAATGGGAGCCGAAGAGGTAGGGCTAGTCGCACCGTATTTGTCTTATATGCGGCAGGATAAACGTTTTAAGGACGGCGAGGCGATCACGTCCACAACTTTCGCACGGCTTTTGAGTATGGCGGTAGACTGGTTAGTGACAGTCGACCCACACCTTCACAGACGAAAAGACCTGTCGGAAATATATTCAGTTCCCGCAACTGCATTACACGCTGCGCCAATTATCGGGGCGTGGCTAAAAAGCAATGTCGAAAATATGCTGCTCGTAGGGCCTGACAGCGAAAGCGAGCAATGGGTGAGAGCCGTTGCGGAAGTGGCGGATGCGCCCTTCCTTGTCCTTGAAAAGATAAGACGTGGGGACCGGGATGTTGAAGTGAGCGTTCCCGACGCAGAAAGATGGAAAGACCGAACACCTGTTCTTGTCGACGACATAATTTCGACCGCGCGCACTATGATTGAAACCATCAAACACCTGCGAACAGCGGGCCTGAACCCGCCAATTTGCATTGGTGTGCATGCTGTGTTCTCGGGCGATGCTTTTGAAGTACTTGGGCAGGAGGACGTGGCGAAGATTGTTACATGTAACTCAGTGCCTCACCCCTCCAATGAAATAGATCTGATCCGGTTGATCGCGGAAGGCGTCATGGCGCTGCGCGGCAACGTCGGAGAGTTATCATGAATATGCCCATTACCAAAGTATTTTGGGTCATTTTGGCGCTTGTGGTGGTTGGTTCAAGTGCATCGTACTTCCTCCAAAATGGAGGCAAGTGTAATGGATCCAGCTCACCGGTATCAGGTGCGTGTGTACCGGATCAAATAGTGCTATTTGGCAATGTTGATGTGCGTCAGGTGAGCCTCGGCTTTAAGGTGTCCGGCCGGATCGCTTCGGTTGGGTCTGAAGAAGGCGATCTGGTGAAGAAAGGCCAATCAATAGCGTTATTGGAGAAGCCAGATTTCAACGATGAAGTTTCACTTGCGCTGGCCCGGTTTGAAGCAAGTAAAGCCAGATTGGCGCAACTTGAAAACGGTGCGCGGCCTCAAGAAATAGCGCAAGCCGAGGCGCTCGTCTCGGAACGCAAGGCAACAGTGGAAAATGCTCGTCGCACGTTGAAACGCAGGGCAGACCTTGCTGATCAGGGATTTACCGCACATCAGGCCCATGAAGACGCTGAAGCTACACTTAGAGAGGCAGAAGCACGGCTCAATTCCGCCGCCGAATCGTTGAATTTGGTTCAGGTGGGCCCGCGTATTGAAGAGATTGAACAAGCTCGGGCTGTGAATAATGCGGACAAAGCTTCACTGGCGTTGGTGGAACGTCGGCTGGAAGACACGGAGCTTTTTGCGCCCAATGAAGGCACAATCTTGACCCGAATCCGCGAACCGGGTGCGATCGTTGCATCTGGCGAACCAATCTATAATTTGAGCCTAAAATCCCCGGTTTGGGTTCGCACTTACATCGAAGAACCCGATCTAGGGCATATCCGTGCAGGTATGTTGGCCGAGGTGTTTACCGATTCCGGTGGCAAATATTCCGGCCAGATTGGGTTTATTTCGCCCGTCGCGGAGTTTACACCTAAAACCGTGGAAACAAAGGAACTGCGCACTAGCCTCGTTTACCGCCTGCGGGTGATCGTATCCAATAGTGATGAAGGACTGCGCCAGGGCATGCCTGTCACAGTGATACTTCAGACAAACGGTGTTGCGGGTGACTGAGCCGCTCATCGACATAAAGGGCATGAGTAAGAGATTTACCGCAAGTGGACCGCCAGCAGTTCAGAATCTGACAACTACCGTGCGAGCCGGGGCAGTAGTTGGGCTTGTGGGGCCTGATGGGTCAGGGAAAACAACCTTGTTGCGCCTAATGGCGGGCCTGCTCGTACCAGACACTGGCAACATCACGGTTTGTGGTCATGATACCCGAAAAGATACTGCCTCCATTCGTAGTGATATCGCTTATATGCCGCAAAGGTTCGGCCTCTATGAAGACCTTTCGGTGCTGGAAAATCTGCGACTTTATGCCGACCTGCGTGGCCTATCCATTAATGACCGTAGGGCTCGGTTCAAAACATTGTTCCAGTTTACCGGACTTGAGGCTTTCAAAAACCGTCTTGCGGGGCGCTTGTCAGGCGGTATGAAGCAAAAACTGGGGCTTGCTTGCGCTCTGGTTACGATACCCAAGGTTCTGCTCCTTGATGAACCCAGCGTTGGTGTAGATCCAATATCGCGAAAAGAGCTTTGGCGCATGACTTGGGAATTGGCGGGTCAGGGCATAGGCATTGTATGGAGCACAGCTTATCTTGACGAAGCCGAACGGTGCGCTGAAGTGTTGCTCATCAATGCCGGGGAATTGCTCTATCAAGGGTCTCCAGCAAAGTTCACGGAAGGTGTTGTTGGGCAAACCTTTGCTATAAAAAATATCCAGAGTGATCGCCGCGCCGTTCTCGCCAAGCTTGCCACCCAAGATTATATTTTGGACAGCGATATCCGTGGCCACAATGTACATTTTTTAACGGATGGAGATGCCAACAAAATCATTGGTTCAGAACAATTGAGTGGCGACATGAAGGCAGACATCATTGCCGTTCCTCCACGATTTGAAGATGCCTTCATCGCCCGGCTTGGTGGGGGGGTGTCTGGTCGCTCCCCTTTCTCTGATATGGAGGATAAGCCCGTCAGAGGTGATGGGGCCGTGATTGATGCCGATGCGCTGACACGGAGGTTCGGTGATTTTATTGCCGCAGATCAAGTGAGCTTCAAGGTTCAACGGGGACAAGTGTTCGGGTTGATTGGGCCGAACGGCGCGGGGAAATCAACAACCTTCAAAATGCTTTGTGGCCTACTAAAGCCTAGTTCAGGGGCTGCTCGCGTGGCGGGGCTTGACCTACGACGCGCACCCAGCAAAGTACGGGCGCGTATCGGCTATATGGCACAAGGATTTTCATTGTACGGTGATTTGAGTGTTAGGCAAAATTTAGAGTTTTTTGCCGGAGTTTATGGTCTCGCAGGCTTGAGAGGGAACCAGGCTATAGGTCGAATGGTCGAAACATTCGGCTTGCATGGCTTTATCGACTCTCGAACTATTGAATTGTCCCTTGGCTTCAAACGGCGCTTGGCGCTGGCATGTGCGGTCATGCATGAGCCCGACATTCTTTTTCTTGATGAACCTACATCAGGAATTGATCCTAAAACTCGTAGGGAATTCTGGGGTCATATAAACGCCATGGTGACTCGCGGCGTAACAATCATCGTGACCACGCACTTTCTCGACGAGGCTGAATACTGCGATCAGATCGCTCTGATCAATCAAGGAAGAATAATAGCAACAGGCGAGCCTGACGCACTAAAAGCAGCAGTGCGGACATTTGATGAACCCAATCCGTCCCTGGAGGATGCCTTCATCGCTATCATCGAGCGCACGGCAGATGAGGTCGCGGCATGAGCCTAAACTTCAATCGGATTGCAGGGCTGGCACGCAAGGAAACTAGGCAAATTTCTAGGGATCCGAGCAGTATTATTATTGCGGTAATCCTTCCACTGACACTGTTGTTTTTGTTTGGTTATGGGGTGACTTTCGATCCTCGCCATTATGATGTTGGCCTTGTGGTGGAGCAGCCTACACCTGAGACAGGTAGCTTCACAGCGTCTCTCGTTAACTCAAGCTATTTCCGGATGGAAACCGCACGGCACCTCCGTGACTTGGAACACAAAATGGTTGCGGGAGAATTGAAGGGTATCATTGTTCTTCGAGGCGACTTCTCAAGGCAAGCCTTTCGCGGTGACACGGCGCCCGTGCAAGTGCTGGTGGACGGAACGGATGCCAACACAGCAGAGCTGATCCGCAGCTATGTGCAGGCGTTGTGGGCGTCTTGGCTCACCCAAGAATTGCTGAGCAATGGCTTGAGCTATAGCTCGCCCGTTGCCCTAGAACCGCGCCTTTGGTTCAACCCGACAACATCAAGCAAAAACTATCTGGTGCCGGGCTCAATCGCCATCATCATGACCATGACCGGAGCGCTGTTGACCGCCCTTGTTGTCGCGCGCGAATGGGAGCGAGGGACTATGGAAGCACTTCTAACCACGCCGCTCGGTCGCGGGGAGTTGTTGCTCGGTAAGTTGGTGCCATATTTTGTACTTGGTATGGGCTCTATGGTGCTATCGGTAGCTACGGCAATCTGGTTATTTGAAGTGCCGTTTCGAGGTTCATTTCTGCTGCTTTCGCTGACATCGGCTGTATTTATGTGGGCATCACTTGGTCTAGGGCTTTTCATTTCAACTATTTCACCCAATCAGCTGATCGCTGCGCAGATTTCCATTTTGTCTACTTTTTTGCCGGCGTTTTATTTTTCCAATTTTGTCTTTGAGATAGACAGCATGCCAGTGGCACTTCAGTGGGTGAGCTATATTGTGCCAGCAAAATATTTTGTTTCGACATTGCAGACGTTGTTCTTAACCGGAAATGTCACAAGTTTGATCCTGTTTGACACGGCCATTATCGCACTGATTGGCCTGGTGTTCTTCTGGTTGACCGCGCTCAAAACCCGCACAATTTTGGAGTGACGTATGTGGAGCCGTCTCTACGCCTTGATCCTTAAAGAATTGCTGGCAAACATCCGGGATCGCCAAACGCGCCTGCTTTTATTGGTAGCGCCACCTCTCTTGATGCTGGTCTATGCTTTTGCCCTCACGCAAGAGGTTAAAAACGTTTCAATTGGTGTACTTAATCAGGATCGTGGTGTGTATTCGCGGCAGCTGGTCTCCCGGTTTGAAGGGTCACCAACTTTTAGAGAAGTCCGTCATTTGCAGAGCCCCTCGGATATTAATGAGGCAATTGATAACCAAACCATATTGATGGCAATTCATATTCAGGGGGACTTTTCGAGAAGGATCGCCGCCGATAGAACCGCACGTGTGCAGATTGTTTTGGATGGGCGCCGCTCCAATGTTGCTCAAATTCTGCAGGGATATGCCGGGCAAATTGTTGCAGACTATAATGCTGAGTTTCTTCAAGCCACACGTCCTGGTTCATCGGTACCGCAGACTGCTGTTTTGTCACGGACGTTTTTCAACCCCAATTTTGATACAATCTGGTCGGGTGTTCCAGGCCTTTTTGCCGGGCTTGTCGCCATGGTGGGCTTTATGGTGTCGGCACTTTCTGTCGCGCGCGAGCGAGAAATGGGGACCTTTGAGCAGCTTTTGGTTTCGCCGCTGCGGCCTTTCGAGATATTGATAGGCAAGACGGTGCCAGCGCTGTTGATTGCGCTAGTAAGTGCGACTGCAATGTTGATCCTTAGCCAGTTGGTACTCAGAGTACCTTTTGAAGGCTCAGTGTTGCTTCTGTTTGCTGCGATGGTTGTATATCTGGCTGCGATTATTGGAATTGGGTTATTCATTTCGTCGCTGGCTTCAACACAACAGCAAGCAATCATTGGCCTGTTTATGTACATGGTGCCCGCCGTGCTACTTTCGGGATATGCGACGCCTGTTGAGAATATGCCGGACTGGCTTCAATCCCTTACTCAAAGCAACCCTATAACGCATTTCATCGCTATTTGCCGCGGCGTGTTCCTCAAGCAAGCCCCAGTAGATGTGTTTGTCGATCACATTTGGCCTATGGCCTTGATAGCAGTGGTGACACTGTCCGCAGGAGGTTGGTTGTTCCGACGACAATTGCAATAAGTGTAAAGCAGCAGGGTGTTCCGATCGCGGGTTTACTAGCGCAGGCGGAACACCTTGAAGACCAGATCTGATTCTAGTGTTTATGCTTTTTATCTTCTTTTCTGTCGCCGTGTTCGTGTGAGCCGTTTCCTTTGTGTTTTTCACCTGATGGCTTCATTGATGACATGCACATTTCCATATGACCCATCATATTGTGGCGCAATTTTTCCAAGTCCTGTTCGCTGTCTTTTTCCACTTTCTCAGCCATGCAAACCTTCATTTTTTCCATCATTTTTTTATGCATATGCATGCTGTCCATGTGGCCCATACCGTCTTTCATTTTCATATGACCTGCTTTTTTCTCTTTCATGGACGAATGATCCTTATCGCAGTCATGGGCAATGGCCGGGAATGCCAATGCGCTAGAGAACAATATAGCCACGGCTGCTGACAACGGCTTTGAGAGAAAGGTTATTTTCATGGTTAACTCCTTTTGAGGATGAGTTTTAGGTGGAACTGGATTGGTGAAAAGTCATTCGCAAATACGGCCCATTTTACATGTGGTGCCCCGAGTGTTTTTTTTCGATTTCACTTGAATTTATCGAACGCTGTTTTGAGAGATAGATACGTTCGAATGAAAAAACAGAGATCATAGATATGGCCGCTATGAACACTATCAGTGGGTCGGATTGAAGTTTCATGGATGTGAAGACTGAAAGTACGATAATATCCAGCGCCATCGCAATTATCAGCATGGTGCCATTGGCATTAATCTCATTTCTTAGATTTCGGTAAACACCCCAGTGAATCAATATGTCCATGACTAGATAGAAAAGGGCGCCAAGTGAGGCAATGCGACTAAGATCGAAAAATACCGTGAGAAGAGCGGCGCTCACGACGGTATAGACTAACAAATGCTTTTGCGTTTTCCCTGACATGCCGAAATGGCTGTGGGGTATGAGGCGCATATCAGTTAACATTGTGAGCATGCGTGATACAGCAAATACACTCGCTAGCAAACCGGAGGCGGTAGCTATGATTGCGAGTGCCACTGTGAAGTAGAAGCCATATTCGCCAAGTGCTGGCCGCGCGGCTTCTGCCAGGGCGTAGTCTTTTGCGGCAACTATGGAACCGATCGAGATGCTGGACCCCACGGCAAAGGCTACTAGCAGATAGACAACAACACAGAGTGCGATAGAAATGATGATTGCCCGGCCAATATTGCGGTGTGGGTCGACTATTTCTGCACCGCTATTTGTTATTGTAGTGAACCCTTTATACGCCAGAATGGAAAGAGCTACGGAAGCGACAAAGCCAGTAATGGTACTGTCTTGCCCGGCGTTGTTTGTTGGTTCAAAGACGAAACCACCTGCCCAGAGCGCGGCAATCCCAAAAAAAGCTATACCCCCAACCTTCAGGAACGCCATGATCAGAGAGAATAGTCCCACCGATCGGTTGCCTGCAGTGTTCACGATATAGGCAAAAATGATGAGCCCTACACCTAATATCGATACCATAGAGCTGTTTGGATCGCCGTCAAAAAGGCGCAGTGTGTACGCACCAAATGTGCGAGCAACAAGGCTCTCGTTGATGATCATGGACAGGGCCATCAACAAAGCCGCAGATGCGGCAACTGTGCCCGGCCCGTAGGCTTTTTGCAGGATCATGGCAACGCCGCCTGCTGATGGATAGGCGTTCGACATTTTGATATAGGTGTAGGCGCTGAAGCCGGTAACGATAGCACCGACCACAAAAGAGAGCGGGAACCAGGAACCTGCCAGCTCGGCGATTTGGCCCGTCAGGGCTAAAATCCCCGCGCCAATCATCACGCCTGTTCCCATTGAAACGCCGCCAGCGAGCGTTATGCTGTTCTTTTGGTATTCAGATTGCATAGATCCCATCCTTTGTCGCATCTATCGCCTTTTGCCCAGAATAATTTGACGGATAAACTACTTAGCTTCTCAACGAGATTAATCTAAATGCCTTACGCATCTGCCTTACTTCCACGAAGGAAAGAAACGCGGGATATGTTTGGCGTAATCATTGAAGGTATCGCCAAATTGCTGTTCTGCTTGTTTCTCTTCGCTAAGTGCCAAGCGCCAGTAAACGATCACTAGGATGGGAAACATCGCCAGGGTCAATATCGTTGGCCACTGAAGCAAGAAACCAAACATGATGATAATGAAGGCCAAATACTGCGGGTGCCGGACACGGGCATAAGGCCCCGTTGTTGCTAAGGTGTGATTGCGCTGTGCTGCATAAAGAACACGCCAAGACGCGGCCAAAAGCCAGAAGCCGCCCCCTATAAACGCGATACTCAGCATATGAAAGGGACCAAAGTGAGGATTTGCCTGCCAACCGAACATCATCTCTAACAAATGCCCAGACTCGTGATTGAACCAATCTATGTCGGGAAAGGTGCTTTGTAGCCACCCCGACAGGAAATAAATTGTCAGTGGCACACCATACATTTCAGTGAAGAGGGCGACAACAAACGCACTAAAAGCGCCAAGAGATCGCCAGTCCCTGTTTGTTTTTGGTTTTGTAAAGCTGAATGCGAAAAAAATGAAGATCGCTGAGTTCAGGATCACCAGGGACCAAAGGCCGTATGAGGAATGCTCCATGTCGTTTATTTCCTGTCGTCGTGATCGTGGCCGGAGTGGCCGTGATGCATAAACATATGCATGCCGACGCAAAGGCCCAAAAGAAGCCAGATAGGCCAGTTGCCGCCCAGTTCGATATGCGCGCGGTGCTCATAAATTAGCATCAAACCGGTGACACTTAAAAAAACAGCAAATACAAAGCCAATACGTGTTTGAAAGAAACCAGGTTCCTTTTTCATTGCTTCTCTCCTCTTAAGTGAAGGGAGCCTAGGGCTTCCAGTTACCGGAAGGTCAACGACAAAATGGAATTAAAAAGTCTTTATCCGATAACAGACTTTAAGACTTGACTCTCCACCTACTAGAGCCCTTAGCATCCTACATGGTTAGAGTGAAAATCATGGAGACTGAAGGATGCCAACCGAGCACAAATGTTGCCACGCCAATCACGAGGGTGATCAAAATTCAATAGTCCGCGACCCAGTTTGTGGCATGCAGGTTGATCCTGAAAAAGCAGTTGATCAATCACAGATCGATGAGCAGAAGTTCTATTTCTGCAGCAAAAAATGTTCTGATAAATTCAGCGGTGATCCGACAAGGTTTAAGCAGGCCCATGACCCTGTTTGCGGCATGATTGTAGAACGCGCATCTGCCAAGCATGTTCATTCGCACGGTGGTGAAAATCACTATTTTTGCTCTGAGCACTGCGAACATAAATTTGTTGCAGATCCAGATAAATATTTGGGACCAACAGTGGCACAGGAGCCTGTCCCGGAAGGCACAGAGTTTACTTGCCCAATGCATCCCGAGATAATTCAGGTTGGGCCTGGAACCTGTCCCAAATGTGGCATGGCGCTGGAACCTATGGGTATCCCAACCGGTGATTCCGGGCCGAATCCCGAGCTGGTGGATTTCAAGCGTCGTTTCTGGATCGGTGCGGCCTTCACTGTTCCACTGCTAATATTGTCGATGGGACCCTTTGTCGGCTTGGGTTTTCTACGAGAGATGATCGGCGAAAATCTTACACTTTGGATAGAGCTTGCTCTTGGGACGCCAGTTATTCTGTGGGCTGGCTGGCCCTTTTTCGAGCGTGGCGTGCAGTCTGTTATTAACAAAAGTCTGAATATGTTCACTCTTATTGGTATGGGTGTTGGTGCTGCATACCTGTTCAGTGTTGTAGCAGTTTTGGTACCAGACATCTTCCCAGATGGTTTTAGGGATGCTCAAGGCCATGTGGGTGTCTATTTCGAGGCAGGGGCAGTGATAGTGGTTCTTGTCTTGCTTGGTCAGCTTATGGAGCTGGGGGCGAGAGAAAGAACAGGCTCTGCAATCAGAGCGTTGCTCGATTTGGCTGCCAAAACAGCCCGCGTTTTACGAGCGGATGGCCACGAGGAAGAAATTCCGCTTGAGGACGTGGTCGTGGGTGATCGGCTAAGGGTTAGGCCTGGCGATAAAGTGCCTGTGGACGGTGCCGTTTTGGACGGCCACTCGTCAGTAGACGAATCTATGATCTCCGGTGAGCCGCTACCGGTTGAAAAATTGAAAGGTGACAAAGTCACCGGCGCAACGATCAATGGCAATGGCAGCCTGATCATAGAAGCTCAGCGAGTGGGTGCTGATACGATGCTGAGCCAGATCGTTGAGATGGTGGCAAACGCACAGCGGAGCCGCGCACCAATCCAGAAACTGGCAGATTCTGTTGCTGGAAAATTTGTGCCAGCTGTGATCTTCGTTGCCATGGTTGCTTTCGCAGCCTGGGCAATTTGGGGTCCAACTCCCGCACTATCCTACGCGCTTGTATCGGCTGTCGCTGTCTTGATTATAGCCTGCCCATGCGCTTTGGGACTGGCGACACCCATGTCGATTATGACAGCTACGGGCCGGGGGGCTCAGGCTGGTGTATTGATTAAAAATGCTGAGGCATTGGAGCGTTTTGCCAAGGTTGATACGCTAATCGTGGACAAAACAGGTACGCTGACAGTTGGAAAGCCAAAACTCATTGCTGTCTTGCCGGAAGAAGGGCACGACGAGGAGGAGGTGCTCCAACTGGCAGCCAGCCTCGAGCGGGGTTCAGAACACCCGCTAGCCGAAGCCATAGTAACGGGCGCCGAGGAACGCGGCATTGATATACTGGCAACTGAATCATTTGAAGCTGTGACCGGTAAAGGCGTAAAGGGCACGGTCCGCGGCAAAAGCGTTGCATTGGGGAACGCAAAACTAGCAGCTGATTTGGGACTAGACGGGGAAGGCCTCACTGAAATAGCGAATGAGCGCCGCGACAAAGGTGAGACTGTGATGTTCGTGGTTATTGAAGGGCAAATTGCGGGCCTGGTATCGGTTGCGGATCCTGTGAAAGATACGACACCTGAGGCGCTCGTAGCTCTTCACAAAGAGGGATTCCGGATCGTTATGGCTACTGGGGACAATGAACGTACCGCGCGTGCCGTTGCCGAACGACTGGGAATTGATGAAATACGCGCCGATGTAATGCCTGAAGACAAGGCAAGGATCATTCAGGAGTTGCAGCAGGCAGGAAAGACTGTTGCGATGGCTGGTGACGGCGTGAACGATGCCCCAGCTCTTGCACAGGCGGATGTTGGTATTGCGATGGGCACCGGGGCTGATGTGGCGATTGAAAGTGCGGGCTTTACACTTGTGAAAGGCGATTTGAACGGCATCGTCCGGGCACGGCGATTGTCGCGTGCGACGATGGCCAATATTAGGCAAAACCTTTTCTTTGCCTTGTTCTATAACGCGGCAGGCGTACCGATTGCTGCGGGAGTTTTATATCCATTTCTTGGCATACTAATTTCGCCGATTTTTGCTGCGGCGGCGATGAGCCTGAGTTCTGTATCGGTGATCAGTAATTCCTTGAGGCTTAGGAAGGTAAAGCTATGAGCGTTTCCGTAGGATAGGCGCGAGCGAAAAGGCACGGCAATGGCACATTTGACAATTGGTAAACTGGCAGCAGAGACCGGGGTGGGCATAGAAACCATCCGTTACTACGAACGTAGCGGCATATTGCCGCTGCCTGATAGGTTGCCGTCCGGGTACCGGGTGTACAGCAGAGAGAATGTGCGGCAACTTCGCTTTATTAAGGAGGCGCAAACGCTTGGTTTTACGCTTCAAGAAATTAGTGAATTGCTTGGCATGACCGTGGACCCAACAGCCGACTGTGCAAGTGTCAATGCGGCTGCTCGTGCGAAAATTGAGCAAGTCGATGCCAAATTGAAATTGCTGCGCAAGATAAAGAAAAATCTGACCTTGCTAGCAGGCTATTGCCCAGGAGATGGTCAGCCTTTAAGCGAATGCAATATCATCAATCATCTGTACGGAAATTGAGGTTCTATCGTTGATCGAAGCTAAGCCAGTCCTGTGACTATTGATATGCCCTAGCCAAAAGATATAGTGTTTATCTGTTATTAAGACAGACTCAGTACCGGGAAAGTATCGGCGCTCAATGCAAACGGAATGGATCCTGGCACTTCCGTGAATTTCCTATGTTTGCAAGTTGTTTCACCCAGTATGATCGAGCGCATCAATCAAGTTATACAGAGACACTAGTATCATCTCTGCGGCAATAGCTTCATATAGGTCCGTGGGATTGGTAGTCATTATGAAAAAGACGAACAGTATCAGCGCAGAGATATGTTGAGTTGTAGGAATGTACGACCTGGTGGAACTCTTCGTGTAATTTGATTTACACGGAGGACATAACCATGAACAGTGATGAAAGAGAGATCAAGCGCAAGCTATGTGTAATTAAGCGGGCCGAAGAGATAGGGTGTGCAGCTAAAGCTTATCGATATTATGGGGCTCCCAGAACAACCTATTTCAGATGGCTCAAGCGATACCGTGAGCTTGGTGAGCAAGGCCTTATAAACAGGAAGCCGATCGCCTGTACCCATCCGAACAGAACCCCGGACCAAATCGTCGAGAAAATCCTGTACCTGCGCAAAAAGTACCATCTCGGTCCGAAGCGTATAATGTGGTATATGGCCAGATATCACGACCTGAAGGTGTCTGATGCGACAATATACCGAGTGTTGAGGCGAAATGGTGTCAGTCGATTGCCCGGCAATGTTGGCAGGCGAAAGGTCCATACCAAGAGATACCAGAAGCAGGTACCAGGACATCACGTCCAGATGGATGTTAAGTTCCTGATATTCAAAGGAAAAGATGGCAAAAAAATCAAACGCTATCAATATACTGCAATTGATGACGCAACGCGCGTCAGCGCCTTGAAAGTCTATAAACGGCATACGCAGAAGAGTGCGATCGACTTCGTTAATCACATCATCGAGAAATTCCCCTTCAGAATTCAACAAATCAGGACTGATCGCGGGCATGAGTTCCAGTCACAATTCCATTGGCATGTTGAAGACCAGAGTATTCGCCACGTCTATATCAAGGCCCGAACGCCCCAGCTCAATGGCAAGGTGGAGCGATCACACCGATCAGATCAGCAGGAGTTCCACCAATTGATGGCCTACAAAGATGATGTCGATCTGGAGGCCAAACTGGCGGAATGGGAGGCCTTCTATAACTTCTCAAGGCCGCATGGTGCCCACGGCGGGAGAACGCCCTATGAATCCCTTAGGGAGAAGCTACAATAAATACACGAAGAGTCCCGCGAGCGAGTGGCTATTACACGCTTGCACACCGATGCCATTTGAGATTTTCATGGCCGTAGGTCAGGCCAAACAGGGCGTTTGTAACCTATAGCCAGCGGCGGCAATACGATACGCTAGTGGCCAAAATGGCTAAAAGAGTGAACGTCCCATTTTCGAATAATAACGGATACCAATTCAATCAAAGGATCGTTTCACCGTACATAGCTTGGCATAAGTTAAAGCATCGCGCAGCCTTCTTCACGAAACCATCGAGACTGAGCGAGTGCGGTGTAAAATGCTGTGTTCCATGAATTTGGCTGGTTGTCTGCATAGCTTTCTGCCGTTTCAGAGAGGTAGGTATAGACAGCGGTGCTGCCACTCAGCTTCATCAATACACTTAGAACATGGCGCAGATTACTCAATTCTTCCGCAGCATGACTGGCGTAAAGCTGGCCCAACTGCAGTTCATTAAATTGGTTTTTTATGCGTATGAAGGTGGCGTCGTCCATTTCGCTATGGTGCACAACTCTGAAGGTGACGGCGATCGGCGCGCTCTCCACCACATCGGCGACAAGCCAAGGGTGGTGGTCAGTCTTGTCGTAATATGGGTGGATAAATTGATCGTCAGCCTGCTCGGCATAACTGCTACCCTTTGACTTATTGCAGTCACTACAGCAGGGCACCAGGTTGCGCGGCGAGATCGCAAAACTCGGAAACTCAGACTTCGGTAAAAAGTGATCCAGTGTGGTCACTTTGCGTTGGCCACAGTAGGGGCAAGTGGCATTGGGCGCGCTTGCCCTGATCAAATCGTAAAAATGGCGCCCTGCACCGCCGACTAATTTCGCACTATAGACATAGGTCATGTCTTTTTTGGTGGCCTTGCTGCCGCCGACGTATTCATGCGGTTCAAACAAGTTTAAATCGGCCGTTTGTGCCAAGTCATCATAAAGTGCGTCAAAGTCGACAAGGGTATTTTTTGCCCCTAAGAGCCTATGCTTCCTTGGTGGGGTTATCGATTCAATGCAGGTGTCAAAGACGATTGTCAGATCAATGGTAGGTGGATCCAATGGACGCATATTATTTACCTACCCTTATCTTGGCTTGCTCGATTAAGGCGAACCCCAGTCCGCGGGCTTCATGCCCCAGTTCATCGTCAAAATAATCATCCAGGTCTTCTAGATCTTGTTCCTCTTGGACTTGCTCAGATATGAGTTGGTGAAATCCGGATTCAGTTACTTCCAAACCAAAAACATCGCGCGTCAGCACACCTATATTCTCACCGAAGGTGTTGAGTGTTGGTCGCTCGGCTACAACGACGCGGCCTGATCTTTGAAGTTTCCATACGCAGCTCTTCGGCGCCTCCTGCAATACGACAGGGGAGTGGGTTGCAATGACGCCTACCCCGTTTCGCTGCGTCAATAGGCTCGATACCGCGCGGATGAACGCCGCCAATAAAGGCGGATGCAAATAGCCTTCTGGTTCATCCATCAGGACGAGTGTTCTTTCATCGACCGTCTCAACTAGCTTGGTAATGGTTAGAATGACAATCTTATGGCCAGAACTAAATCGGTTGAAAGTCGACTGGGCTTTTTGTTCCCATCCATCGTCTGATCCTGAATATGCTAGGGAAGTTACATTGGAATCGCGGATTAACGGGTCTGACTCTAGGACTTTTATGACCTCTTTCCAGCGACGGCTTTTTCCTAAAACATGACAAGCCTGAAAGCTCTTTTTGAAATCCCTAGCGAGCATGTGAGGGCTTTTAGGAGGTTGAGCCTTTCCGTCCTTGGTTTGCGGGCGTTGAAGGCCAATGTACGAATATTTGATACCCTCGGTTTCGTCTTGTTTTTCCTTAATGTTTTGGAACGGGTCAAACGCGCTGAACGTTACCGAGACCAATCGGTGAAAAATTTCCTTCACGTCCTGTTCCTTGCCTGACTGGAATCGGCCATTTGACCTGCTGGGGCCGTCCATGATTGCTCTTTCCATGCTGCGAAGAATATGCGTTTTGCCCACGCCGTTGCGCCCTATGAGCACGTGGACGTTGGTAGGAGGCGCGGAATCTGGTCGTACTTTGAAAGTGAGCGAGGGTGCGTTTGTCAGGGCACCAAAAAACTTCGGTATTTGATAGGAAAAGTCGAACGGAGTTAGCCTCGCATCGCCTCGGGCAATTCTACGGAACTGATCTTCAAGGGTAGACCTTGCTATCGAACGTAACAAAGATCGGCGAGTAACATCTTCCTTGAGGGCCCGTTTATACAGGGGTTCGTCGACTACGATATCGTGCAAGCAGCTGAGGATATGGCTAGCGAGACGGGTCCCTAGATTATTGAGTTCTTCATAGTAGGTATCGTCTTGACCTAATGAGAAATATATATCGTCGAGTTTGGTGAACATTGCTGGCGGATCGGCGCGGTAATATGCTTCAGAAACCAAGTTAAACTTGCCAATCTTGACGGCGCCGATGTCATGGCGATCGCCTTTTCCGTCAACGATGATGAGATTGAATGCGGTCGCGTATTTGAACCAGTCATCCCAGTTGTCAGCCACTAGATAGCCGGTGAAGTGTGCTTTCCGTATGGTGAGGTTCGGTAGTTTTTTTACGACTTGAAAACTAAAGTTATCTAAGGCTAGTTCAGCCATTGCAATTTCCCCAAGTTAGTTGCCGGCGTATGTCATCTGTCTCTCGTTGATGCCATCTTTCGGGTTATTAGGAACAGCTGTAAAGCTTCAGGCTACTGAATCACCCGCAGCGCTCTCCATGCTGTTCATAAATTGATAAGACGTCCGGGTTTCGAGCCTGTCACTTATAACCTGCATATTGCCTGTGCCAGCCCAATGAGCGTGGTTACCAACCACATAGAAGGCGCCCTTTGCGCGTGATACAGCGACATTGAGCAGGTTGACCTCCTTTGTGGCCCATTCCCGTGCTTTTATTGATGTTTTTAATGGTGCCCCCAGAAGCAAAATGACTGTGGCGGCCTCATTGCCCTGGAAGGTATGAACTGTGCCAACCCGCTTCTCAAACCACTTCTCATAATTTGGGTTTGCAAAGGTTTTGATCCGAGGATTATTGAACAACAGGGTTTTGAGACCTTGGACTACATCCCTAAATGGTGTGATGATAAATATGTCGGGGTTGTCAAGCTTGGTTAAAGCTTCTTCCACTAACCAGTTGACGACCGCCCCTTCTGCGGCGCTCCATTTATTGCCTGCAGCCGAGGTGCCGTTAAGCGGCATTTGGACGTCAATCCAGCTCGATTTACCGAACAGTTCTTCAAAGCGGCGATCTTGAGCCTCTGCAGCGTGCACCATCATGCCCCCGTAGGCGAGTTCGTTCGACATATCAAACATAAGTTTCGCACAGCGTCGATGCACCATTAACGGAGCACCGATCCATTTTTCGCCGTCACGGTTTACAACCGTGGTACCGTACCGACTGGCGCGGTCAGCCACGCACTGTGCCGTTGAAGACGGGGCAACCCAAAGGTCTTTGTCCACACCGAAGTGCCCAGCAATTGTGTCGATCAGCGTGGTTGGCAGTGTGACGATTGGCTTCAGTTGGAGTGGGTCGCCTACAAAAATTGCTCTGCGGGACCTCGCGAGTACACCGAGAGCGGCTTGAGGTAAGGCCTGGCCGGCCTCATCCACCAGTAACCAGCCAAGACTCTCTGCCGGCAGGTCCTTTAACATTACCGCGGCTGAAGCGAAAGTGGTTGAAACAACAGGCGTGATTAAGAACAAACAGGACCATAGATCCGGGAGTAAATCTTCATGATCGTCTGGAAGTGGGGTACCGTTTTGACTATAAAAATAGGCCTTGAGATTGTGCCTCAATGGCCTTGCCGCGGCATCTATGAAGGCGCGCCTCAACCGCATTGCAGCCAGGAATAATTTGTCGCGTTTTTTATGGGTTTCCTTGGAGTAGGTTGGAAGGTGGGTTTGTTGGTCCTTATGGCTTTCCTTCCATAGGTCACTGGTAACCAGTTGATCTTCGGTTATTGAGCGGGATATCAAAATTTTTGCATCGGCTTTGCTTTTGTTTCTCTGGGCAAGGGAGGCCGCCTTTTTTGCGGCGTCAAACATTGGTTGCAAGTCTCTGAGCGTGGTGGCGGATTGTGACAGCGCACTTTTTTTCCCTTTGAGATCTTGGCGGGCCGTCCTGAACTCATGCAATAGTGCAATTTGGTCTTTTTGCCACGAACGCCAAGCCTTCGAGGCAAAGAGCCGAGCAATAAAGCCAGGCCTTCTTTTGCTCATGGATTTTTCCTGAACCTCGAGAAGGTGAAGGTCCTCCCGAAGGCTTTCAATGTCTAGGGACAAAGCCTGCTGCAAAGCCGTTTCTTGGCTCTTCTCTGCCTCAACCCCTCTCAGCCGCCGGGCGCTCTCTGAGCATTCTTGGTTTAGCTGCAGGGATAGCTTTTGTGCCTGCAGCGCATTCTGTGCAGTGCGTTGATCCCGTTCGAGAGCAGAAAATTCCTTGAGAAAATCCTCACGGGCTGCAGCCCAATTCGCAAGGGCTATCTTTCGCGTTTTAGGTGGTTGTTCTCCTTCAAAGGTAGCCGCGAGGCCTTTTTCAGCGTCACTGGGGCCGCTCTTCTTGCCGTCATGGTCGTTGATGGACCAGAGGTATCGGCTCAGCCCTACAGCGCGGTCCCACCATACGGTCTCACGAAAAACCTTCCGATTAGTGGCTTTGCCAAGCGCCGCGGACACAAGTCCCCAACAGTCCGTGTTGCCTCCTAAGAGTTTTTCGGTGGTCGGCTTGAAATAACTAGGTACCGAATAATGACAGTCAATTTGGCTGCTCTGCGGTAACGCGTGTGTAATATTTTTGAGCGCGCTGTTGTTGCTGGAAGCGACGAGTGTTTCAAACCCCTTGAGCGATCCTGCTAACTTATAGAGATGGGTAAAACTGTTGCCGTGTTTTATCTTTCCCTGGTGTGTAAAGGCGTCTTCCGGGTCGTCAAACTCGCTAAAGGCTGCCGCGTGGTCCACGATAGTCGCTGCAATAATATCCCGTAACAACGTTGTTTTCCCTGTACCGGGAGGGCCATTCACGGAGAAAAGACCGGCCTCCCTGAGATCGTGTCGCGCGAGGTTCACTGAGGTTTGTTGCATTAAATACAGTGCGTGCCCGCCAGGACCAGGCCAACGTCCCGCGGGCATTTTGTCGGGTTCAAGTGCGGCTTCAATATATTCCTTGTGCTCCATCAGATCCAATTGCTGGTCCTGAGAGAGTGGGGATAAATATTGCTTCAGCGCTTTGCCGTCCCGCTCCTGGGCAACAAGGGTTCTGGTCCAAAATAGATCCTCTATTAAATAACTGTTGAGGAGCGGCGGGTCTGGAGGGCCTTGAGTTTCAGTTTTGTGGTGTACGATCGCAAACGAAGGGCTAAGCGACCTGCCTGGCGGGATGTTGCACGCGCTCAAAACCCAACGCCACCCTTCTATCAATTGCTCTTTGGTGACTGGAAGTGGTGATCCATCTTTTCCGTGCTTAATAAGTATTTGGTGCAAATTTCTAGCGAGAAACCTTTCAGCTTGCGGCCAATATTTCAGGTTTTCTATGTCGCTTGCAAGCGCCTGCCCATAAGCCCAAGGGAAGCTGGAGACGGTTAAGCTTTTACCGTCAATAGGGCAGCCGCTTTTGTCTAGAATTAGGACTCCTACTGCGGCATTTTTATTTGCACGAGGGCGCTCCCTTCTTGGATCGCCGTATAGTTTAATTAGGTCTTCGGTTGCGTCTTTAAGAGCTATTGAGCCGAGATAGACCACGTAAAAAGGAGACCTGCCCGAGCCAGGTTTTGAAGCGGCGTTCCAATGCAAGTGATCGTCAGTTAGATCAAAAATGTCAGCGTTCTTGGGTTTAAGGGCGCTGACTTTGTCGTAGGAACTTGGCGATAACGCTTCGGTCGCGATCCAGGTATCAATAGCCGCGACGGCTTGAGCTCGAGCACCTTTTTTCAACCCTTTCGGGGCATTTCGAGGCTTCTGTGAGTCGATGTCTTTTTCTAATAGTTGATGCCAGTTTACTCGCTCAAAATCCGTCGTCCGATTGTTGGCCTCTATCGAGCCTGCATTTGCATTGGCTCGCTTGGTATTTGTGTTGGCTGTGTCGTCGTCATTTGATTGTGATAGCCGGTCTGATAGTTGGTCCCTGAGCTTCGACAGGCGGTCAGGCGCCCGGTTTTCAACTTCGTCGTGGAGGGTGGCAAGGACATCAGGGTCGTCCGCGGCTTCAGTGACAGCGCGTTCTAGTTCGTTGATTGTGAAACTGTGAAACCCCTGCCGAGACACGAAAAGGAAACTCCAAAACAATAATAAATCTGCACTAGGAATCCTATAGGCTCTGGTTGTGATACTCAATACTTATAGTGGTGTTTCTGTCGATATTTATTAAGGGAGAGGCTGTGGGCGTTCGCCGCGGAATGCGGAAAGCTGGCGTAACAAGCTTATGATGCGTTCTGCGTCTTCCGGGGTTTTATCCCACACGTCGAGCGCGGTCTGTGTGATTAAAGTTTCATAGGCAGCAGCTTGTTCTATCGGAAGCGCCACATATTGCACGCGCACGCCGAGGACTTTGCAAATTTCTACAACATTATAGCTTAGGGTCGTGAATTGTCCGCGGCATATTCGGCTCGTCTGACCCGCGTCAACCTTCGCAAGGCGAGCGATTTCACTGACTTTCAGGCCATTTGTTGCCAGCGAATCTTGAATATCTTTCTTCAGCTTAGAACTTGCTTTTCTGTTGATTTTCATGCATATTTACATATAATAAATATTGCAAAATTGCAAAGAGGTTTTTATGTCAGACGAAATTCGTTTCTACCGAGCTAGTGAGAAACCATACGGTGCTTTCAGTAACCTTTTACGAAGAGAGGTTGAGTTCGAAGAGGAATTATTCCCAACTTCCGAGCATGCCTATCAGGCTGGCAAGGCTCGTAAGCCGGCCGTCAGGAAATGGATATTGGAAGCGCCGTCGCCGGCATTATTGGCGATGGCCGCGCACGGTCTTTATTATTGGGATATTGCGCCAGATTGGTCCAAGACAAAATATGATCGCATGCGAGCAGTCCTGCGGGCAAAATTTACGCAGCACGATGATCTCAACGCGCTCCTGCTTTCTACGGGCGACGCTCGACTCGTAGAGTCAGCTACTGTCGATAATACTGTCAATCGCCTGTGGGGTGAAGTGAACGGCAAGGGCAAGAATATGCTCGGTACCATGCTGATGGACTTGCGAGAGGAGCTGCGCTCAGAAAAACTACAAGCCGCTGAATAATTCCCGCGGCTTGTTTAGCTGCTGATAAGCGTCATTGTTTAATGAAAGGCGGGTTCAAAAAAGTCTAATTGTGAAAGCGCATCAATTTCTTCATTGTTCATTATTCGTCTGGCAAGGTCGGCGCCATACCGACTAAACAGGCCCCGTGCTCCAGCAAAAGAGCAGTTTGCTGCCGCCAGTCTTTGGCCCGCACGAATACCCCCAGTAAAGGCATCTAGTGAATCAACACTTTGTCTGTGGCGAACAATCCAGTCGATCATTCCGACGCTCACCATATCGCCGGATCCGCAGGTGTCTCGAACCACTCTCGCTTCGACTGAACCAAACCACCTTGACTGCTCGCCCCTCTTGAAAACTTCAAGGCCTTCAGATCCGTGTGTCGCGACGAGGATTGTGTCCTCAGCGAGATCAGAAGAACCAGCAAATTCATGCAGTCTGTCGCTAGAAAACTTGAGGACAGAGGTATATTTCAAAGCCTGCTCGAAAAGAAGTTCATCGTCCATCGCTGATGGCTCGAAATAGCATACAGCACCTGCGTTAAAGGCGAGTTTCATAGCCTCTAATATTGCATCAGATAGCCTATCAGTAAAAAATACGGAGCAAGTGTCCAGAGCTTTTTCTGCTCTGCTTACTTCATAATCTTCTATAGGTGCATATCTTGGATATTCTTCATTGGTTTCTGGGCAGGTAAAACTGAAGGAGTGTTGGCCAATCTCGGTATTTAGACTTTGGGCCAATATTGGCGATAGACGATCGTGACGCCTGGAAATAAAGCGCGTGTCCGCGCCAGCGGCTTCAAACTCATTGACTATTTGATCGCCCACGCTGTCTCGGCCAAGCGCCAAGACTGGTGCGACTTTTCGGTCAAGCATAGCGAGGGAGACAAGCACGTTGCCGCAGGATCCGCCAAGAGATTCAAATGGCTGCCGATCATTTTCATAGACACGGTCGAGTACCGTAAAACCGGTCCCAGCAACATCTATATTTGTTTGCAACATTTGTTATCCCCCACACTTTCTACCTTATGTGGCATAAACTGCACCTATTTGTCATGCTCCAATTTATCCATTTGGAGCTGTAACTTCCCGGCTGGAGCAATGTCGAGCGCCCGAAAAATGCGGATTAAGGCGTCGGGTCCGACTTTTGTGTCGCCAAATAAGGACCAACACCGCTCTGCCCTATGGCATACGTCACCGACGCTTATACCAAACTCACTGCCAAGCAACACATGGTCGTTGCCTCCGCTCCGGCCACTGTCACCAATGCATAGTACCGTGGGTTCATCTTTGCCTATTTTCTCGGCTATGGCCTGAACAACATCTGTTTTGCAGGCCGAAGCCAGGCAAATGTCAACTGAGTGCTGCGATTGCACTTGCTTCAGCTTGCTACCGGTTTTCTTATTATAGGCATCAAAACCTTCATTAAAGGTTTCCATGCTATTGATCCCGTGTTTGGAAGCGGTGATTTGCTGGCCGCGGCTGTTTTTTACTTTTTGATCGCCCGTAGTTTTCACGAACCCGCTACTGCATAGCCAAGCGTAGGCATTTTCGATTTCTGGGAGGCGCTGAGGGGGCACTTTTTTTATATCAATCTCAAGCGTCTGAATGTAGGTGCCGTTATAATAGCCAATCAAGATGCGGCTATGGAACTCAACGGGAATGACCAACCTTAGATCCCGCCCAACCGAGCTACCTCGCCCGGTAGCGATAGCGAGCTGGAGCCCGGCCTTCAGTAATCTTACTAGTTGTTCAATGATTTCTGGCCGTGGTGCATCCCACCTTTCAGAAGTTGCAACAACGGTGCCGTCGTAATCCAAAACGAGCCCCTCAAATCTGGCAGTTGCGAGCCGATTCAAGAAGTGCTCGTAGAATGTTTCTAGGTCTTCAATTTTAAGATCAGCGTCATCGGTCAAGCGAAGGGAAGCTGCTTTTTGGCGAACCGACGGGTTCAATCGTGTTGACAGCGTTTGAAGCGAGGTTGCCTCATAAATTGAACGAGCAAAAGAACCAACGCCAGGTTTCGCTGGATCTATGCCAATTGCTCTACCCAGTTGCTCCACAACCACCAACGCTTCAAGTGTAGCCAAAGCCGCCTGAAACCTACCCGCATTTCCAAAGCCGATCGTATGCCGCGTAACATAGTCTGGGACAACCGCGCTGAGGTCGTCCCAAATCGCTTGGGTCTCTGAGCCGGTCAGGGCGATAACATTGGTATGAATACCTCGATGCGCAAGCCATACGTGTCGGCCATGCGCGAAGTTTCTGAAATCCGTTGTTTGTACTGCACATATAGCTGTTTCCCAAAGCGACGTCTCGATAACAGTCGTCGCTGCGCTTAATCGAGGATCAGCCAAAAGAATAAGCGTCTTCCTATCGGTCAACTGCCATTTTGAGCTAGTCAGCGTTGATCTGTTGGCCGCAGAAAAAATATGCCGCGCACTGCAAAGAAATGCGTCGCTGCGTCTGGTGCCAACTTCGGAACCGGAACAACGGTCAGCGGCAAGTAATAAGGAGAATATGGCAGCAATCATGGAATGGGTAGCCAGGAACCCATCTTTTGGATCAGAAACTGGAACAACGTGAAGGTTTACATTTGGTGCACTGTTTGACAGTTTTTCCAAGGTGCTTCCGCTGCAACTAATCACTATGTGGATAGTGTCGGCGCCTCGAGCTATCGCACTTTCGTATGCAGCTAAAACATCGGGGTTTTCACCGCGCGCACTGAAGAGCCATACTTGACTATCTGTTATATGCTCTTGCCCTAACGTGAACTCAAGGGGCGTCTGGACACAGGTGTAGGCTGCATCTACGGTTTCTCGGCACCGTTGGAAATAATATGCGGTTGCAGCGGATCCGCCGGAGCCTATAGCAAATGCGGGCTTCATTTTACCGGAGGATACTGCGCGACCCAGCGCGGTTTGATCTTTATTTGCTACCAGTTCCAATGTGGCAATGAGGCCGTCAAGTTTAGCAGAAAAAATCACTCTAGCTTCTCCGGAGGCATGTCGGGTTGAAATTATAGTTCAGGCAGCGGGCTTGCCTTTGCCGTACCCATCATAGATAGGGCCGTGCAGCCAGACATGTACCATGTTGTCGCTTGAGCCGTCATTTGCCGCCTGTGTTTCTTGATCTACAGACAATTTATAGCGAAGTGTTTCGACATATTTTACGGTTAGGTCGTGCTTGATGGCGGCAAGCAATATTCCCATGGATACAACTTTACTACCAAGTGGAGAAAGGACCATCTCAAAGTCAAAGATTTCGTCAGTTGCACGGTCATAGCGCTCTTTTAAATCTGAAATTCTTCGAAAAGAGTCCAGCGGGTTGCGTTCTGATACATACAGAAAATCGCGCGTATCTACATTCCAACCGTCACTTAGTGCCTCCGTAAACTTTTCGATCAACCTATCTGCGGCTTTGGGGTTTTGAGCCGGAAACGGTAAGATTGGGCACACCCGGTATGTATCGGTTATAGAAGCCTTGATGGTGTTCAATACCTCGAGTTTGTTCTCGGCCAATTGGGGCAGCCAGACACGAGCAGGCTCTTGTACTAAGCCGGAATTTACGTCGTCGGTTACTTCGCCAAACCTGTGCTCACTCGGAAAACTATGAACTTTTTTCACTGTATCGTGTGGTTCGCTCTTAATCCGTTCATCAAGATCAGGATTGTAAGCCGTCATCAGATGGAAACTGGTGCTACTTGTTTGTTCGCAGATTTCGAGCAAAAATCTGGCAATCGGATATGAGATGCCTATAGAGAGGGCGCTCATGTCGAGCACGACATCGGTGATTCCGTTGAGCCAGGTAGGATCCTGATAGTATTCGTTTAGTTTACGAATTGCCCGTACGCTCCCTACGGCAGCCTGGTCCTCAGCAAAAATGTCGATGTGCTCAATGTTGATATTAGAGATATTTGACCTGAGAATAGCCTCATTGCTGTCGGCAGCCTTTTTTAATTGGCTGTCTGCTTTCGGGCGCTCTTCGCGGAAAAAGACAGCCTGAAGGCGTGTCTTTAGAGCATCAGAAAGCTGAGTAGCGATGGTGCAGGAACGCGGGTCAAATCCGGCGCCACCAATCAGCAGACATTTTCGATCTTGGTCAGTAAAATATTTTCGGATAAATTGCTTTGCGTCGGCGTCCTCATGGGTAATGCAATTCTCCCAATGTCTTCGGTCATTCATTCTGCGGCCCCTGTCACCAACTTATTCAGGTCCTTTAAGGAACGCAGCAAAAAACCACCCCGTTTCAAAGTCAAACCATGGCCCAAGCAAACCAGCCCTGACATCTCTATCAGGCACCAGAGTTTGCCACCTTGTCCATGCTCTCGCACAACGACAATAGCGCCGTAGGCCAGGGCATATTTTAGTGCTTGTGCAGTGAGGCTGTTGTTATCAAGTTTTTCAAAGTCTTGCTCCAAAATAGCGATGGCATTTGTACCAGCACCGCGAGGCGCATTGGCCGCAAGGCTATCAGCGAGACAATCAGCGACGATCTGGTCAATCATATTGCGCACGACATTCACATACGGGAACTGCCAGGCTTGCATGATCTCGCGGGCCCTTTTTCGAAGCTCTGTTTGCTGTAGTTCTGAGGGCAAAGATGGCGGCCGCCGACCAATTACACGCGTTTCCATAACAGTAACGAGTGCCCCGGCAAAATGCAGAAAAAGCTCGGCGTTCTCGTTGCTGGCATCGCATACATCATTAATGCCGAAATGGAAGGGCCTGCCGTAACTGGCGTGCAAGAATATGCGCGCAGCCTCGGCGACATCACTATCCGCTTTGAGGGATTGTGCCGGCTCGGGGTCAGCCTGTTCAAATAGGTCTATCGTCTGCTTCGCGATTCTTTTTGCGTATCTATTTTGCAGAACGCGCAGCATGCCCAAGCGCACCTCCTGTGGCAAGTCGTTGGACTGCGTGGTCTTTGCGTAATCATCTATCAGCTGAAGGATCTTTTCCCGTCTCTGGTCTGTAACATTGAGGCTGTACTGCTCATTTAAAACCTGGTCTTCCAATTTCTTGAGGCGCTCTGGTGTGAAGCTGTTGACAGAATTAAGCAACAATGGAGCGAGCTCATCGTGGTTTCGGTCCCGGAGCGTTGCGACTTTTCTTAAATAACGTCCAGCCATGTCACTTGCCATATTGCGAAAACGGTTTCGCTCTTTGACCCGACTTTTCGATTTCTGAAAGTTTATATCCAGATAATCACGATCCTTTTTCAGGCCCGCATATTGGTCCTCAGTACCGAGAACTGTTTGGGGAGTGAGCGCGTCCTTGCGCATCATCATCCAGCGGCCGATGCCTATTTCTCTTTTTGTTAAGAAGCGGAAAAGAGCCTGCAGCTGTTTGGGATGGAGCGTATGCACGTCATCCAATATGATCAGGGGCTTCATTGGGGCGGTTTGTCCGTCCCAATCGACTTCAATGCCTGTGATCGCTTCAAATGGTTGGTATGGATCGCGGGCTTCCTTGGGAATGGCTTCAATCTTCGGGGGGAAGAGGCTAGCACCAACTTTATATATGGCACGCTCAACTGCTCTTGCGCGCTGAAAAATATCTTGCGCGCTAATGCCGCCAATTTGCTCTATTTGGGCTTCAGAGTCCGGTCGGAAGGTAAACTTGATATCGTCTATCGACCTCCGCTGGTTTGTTAAGAGGTTCCGAATCCACCCGAGGATACAGCGTGCCTGAATCAGGGAGTAAACAAGCTTTGAGCGAACGTTTTCTTCGTATGGCAACTCCCAAAAATCCCGGTATTCAGCTTCCATCGGAAGTCTCGTCGCCGCTACAAGTGGTTTTTTGCCGTTGGTAAAGCCACAGGAAGAAAGGGCATGCGCTAAACCTTTCATACTGGGATCTCTCGCACCTCCAAGCACAAGTTCGACCATCCGAAATTCCACAAGCGATGCCATCATGGTTTTGCCGCTTCCCGGGTTGCCGATCACCCTGGTCGGCATATCAAGGTAAAGACCATCTTCGCACCAATCAGCGAGCAGCATTTTTAATGGCTCTGGACTGACGATCGATAGGAAAGCAGCATCGTCTTGAAAATACTCGGTTGCTCTGCGTAAGAAGGGATTGCTCATACTTTTATCCGTGTCGATTGCGGCGGTAAAATAGCGGGCGCATCGGGTGGGCCCCATTGGTATTGTTTTGTGTGTCTGCCCACAGAATTGATAGACTGTTGTTTGGGGTATTGTGATCCAATATGATTGGCAATGCACAATCAGCGTAACCATATCGCATGTGGCTTTGACCTGCTTCCTCACAGTGTTTTTGCAGCTGTACAAAAAGTTGGTGATCATAATATTTGTCGCAAAGGCGTAGCATCTCAGAGTCCGTGACGTCCGACATTTTTGTGTCCGGCGGAAGCAGCAGCCCCTCAGTTACATACGCTTTGCCGAATTGCTTGTCGGGCAGTTTTTCGGCTTTTTTTACTCGCTCCCGCAAAGCTGATCCGGCTTGCTCACTAGATAGATAATGATGGATATGTAGGGTAAAATTTTCAGCCAAGGGGAACTCTCCTGGCTGAAACAAATTGCGTGCATTGGCGATCGCTTTATTGAATTTGTAAAGCTTTCCATCCCAACCGTCGTCGGTCTCGCGAATGAAAGTTGTGCCCGAGGCAGTGAAGTCATCAATAAGGTAGACATGATCAAATTTCGTAAGCGGGCCCCCACCCAACTTATCTTTGGCCAATTTTCCGCCCAAAGAGACCCACTTGGCGTGGTCGATCGACATCGAAGGAACAATCTGTTCTGTGGTTAAGCGATCTATATTCGCGCGCCGCAAGACGTCTATACGGCTGCCGTCACTCATGCCCACGAAAAGCGTTCTACGAAGCATCTGCTGGAATTTTAGATCGCTTTCAGCGTTGCACCATACTTCATAGGGCTCAACGCCTAGTTCCTTGGCGGCACGTTCTCGAATCTGTCGAGTTACAATTTCCGGAACAAACGCCTCTATGAGCTGCTGCATTTCTGCCGGCGAAATATAGATTAGCCGATTGCGCACAAACCTATAGGCGACATCACGGTCTTCAGGATCAAATTGTTTGAGCCAGGCGGCAAGATTTTCAGAAAACCTGATACCAGCCCTGTAATCAGCATAGCCGTCGAACTTGGCGTCCGACATTAGCTTTAGCCATCTGTATTCTCTTGGCTCGGCGGTTTCGTCCCAGTTCATAACCTTGCTCACAAGGTTCAGCGCCATATTTGCAGGCATAATAAATCACACGTCCTCTCAGTTCGGTTTGGGAAGAGAGATCTGTCAGGGAGTAATTGAATCCCCCAATTCAATTAAAGCAAGCGTACTTGGTGATTATACGACTGTAAACCGAATAGAAACGTGCGTTATGAAAAAGTGGAATACTTACTGGTTTGGATGGCGTGTTAGAGAAATAGCCTTTATTTCTTGGGTCTCCGGTAAGATTGCATATACAAGTCTACCGTCATCCCCGCTTTGACCCTCACTGGCCCTGTAACTTCCCAACCGATAGCTAGAAGAGCGGTCTTTTTTCCCTCAACCCCTTCTCTTTCGGCATTGCGCCATTCCATCACTCTATATTCATAGTCGAGGTTCTCAGGTATAGGCATATGAATTATATAGCTCGCATTTTTCTGGGGTAAGTTGAATGAAGTTGGCGCTAATAGAAGGCCCCTGGATGTTAGTGCGCCGAACTGGAACCTAGCTTCTTCATAGCAGATAGATTTAGGTCTTCCGTCATTTCCATGAACATTGATTGCGCTAAAGCCATTCTAGTTTCATCGGACATTGTGGAGCACTTACTGAGCGCGATGCTTGCCCGAAAGGCAGCGTTTATACCAAACCCTGAACGGGTATCATCACCGGAAACATAGTTAAAGACCGCATCGACAATCATTTCTTCCAGTTCGTGTGCTTCAAAAACACTTGTTGTAAACGTTTCAATCATTTTCGCTATCGCTGTTATCCGTTGTGACCAAAATCGGTTCTCTAGTACCTAAATGCTAAATACTAGCAGATAGATACTATATCAAGGTATAAAATAGTATCATAACTAATTCAAAAGCAAAATCGCCCGTAGCATTCTACTAGGATGCAAACACTAGAAAATTCGATTGCTGATAGAGTGAAGGCCCTGCGCACTTCTCTTAAGCTCACACAAGAAGAAGTAGCTGGCCGTATGGGGCGCTCGGTCTTCACTGTCTCGCAAATTGAGCGAGGTGTTAGTCTACCAAGGGTAGATACCTTGGTAGACTTTGCTGCTGTTTTTGAATGCGACCTTGCTGATTTGGTATTTGAGCCGAAGACATCAAACAACGTTGGAAAATCGGCGGAACATCGCGCGATCGAGCAGGAAATCTGGGCCGAAGTCATATTTATGGATATAAAGACTGTGCGTGCGTGTCTCGGAGCAATCCGGGCGATCAAATCAGCACAATAGCTCTATACAATGGATTTTGACTCTAATAGAGTTTCAACGCTAAAGGGGATGGAACACCGTGGTTTAAGAAAATTGGCTTATTTATTTGCACACGCAATTTTTAAAATAGCGCTTGTGGATATGTGGACTGTCTGCTTCGCAGATCCCTTCATGCTTATCTATTCATAACTCTATGGAAAATCTAAGATTTACCACAGAGTTATAAACAGGCATTCCGCAGACCACATACCCACAAGCGACCACAACAACTTAATTTAATAAATATTTTATTGACAATAATTAAGCGGATTTGAATAAGGTCACAAAATACCTGAATTTTCCCGCGCTGCGCTGGAGGCTATGCGTCAGCCCATAGAAAGCGGTGAAGCGGTAATTGCTCGTGCGCAGGCGCACGTTACCTACCCGGCTCAGTTTCAGTTGATCGCCGCTATGAACCCCTGCCGGTGCGGGTATCTGGATGATGCGGGATTGGCGTGTAACCGGGCCCCAAGATGCGCGCTTGATTACCAGTCAAAAATTTCCGGCCCGCTTTATGACCGGATTGATTTGTTCATTGATGTGCCTGCGGTATCCGCTGCAGACCTTTCGCTGCCCGGTGTGTGCGAAACCTCTGCAGCGGTGGGCGCCCGAGTGGCGGTTGCAAGAGAACTTCAAACGGCGCGATATGCGGGCAAAACAAATTCCGCTGTGCGCACCAATGCGCAGGTGGATGGCCGTCTGCTGGAAGATGTTGCTGCGCCGGATGCGCGGGGCCGAGCGTTGCTTGAAACCGCCGTTGACCGGTTCCGGCTTTCGGCGCGCGCCTATCACCGGGTGCTGCGCGTGGCGCGCACCATTGCTGATTTGGCAGGCCAGACAGATGTTACATCAGCCCATATTGCAGAGGCCCTTAGTTATCGCCGAAACACGCCGGGCATGTTCACAAGAGCCGCTGAATAAACTGACGGCGAAGGGCGTTTAATGCATATGTAGTGTTGCGATAGTGCCTGATGGAGAGGCACTGCAGCTTGCTTTTACGACAACGGGTTTCTACCGTGGTTGCCCGAGGGGTATCAGACAAGGGGAAATATCATGGCTATTTTTGCAACAGTTGCTACTGCCTTTGTGGCGCTTAGCCATTTTGGTTTCATGGTGCTGGAAATGTTTCTGTGGAACACGCCAACCGGGCAAAAGATATTTGGTCTCACACCTGAATTTGCGGCGGCGTCTTCAACGCTTGCGGCCAATCAGGGGCTTTATAACGGATTTCTGGCGGCGGGGTTGGTTTGGGGTCTTGCGGCAAAACGCGGTGACGTGAAGAAATTCTTTCTGTCATGCGTATTGGTTGCTGGTGTTTACGGCGCGGTAACGGCGAAAATGTCGATCCTTTATATGCAGGCCTTGCCCGCACTGATTGCTTTAGTGTTGGTTGTTCTAGCGGCGAGAAAGACATCACAATAATGTGGTTTGTTATCTGATTTTAGATGCGCAGGCTAAAGGCAATATGCCTGTTATGGTTTCTTAAATCGGAGAGATAGAATGATACCAAAGCTGGAACGCTTTGATCATATTCACCTGTATGTGGCAAACAGAGAAGCCGCCGCTGACTGGTATGAAAAACACCTGGGCTTTAAGATAAATGCGAAGCTCGCTTTTTGGGCAAAAAACCCAGACGGACCGCTTACAGTGGATGACCCGACCGGTTTAATTCATCTGGCGCTGTTTCAGCGTGACAACCTTGTTCCTTCCACCGGTATTGCCTTTGGAGCGCGTGGGGAAGAGTTTCTAAAGTGGAAATCTTATCTGGAGCAGAAAGACCTCCTGCTGCGCTGTACAGATCATAAAGTGGCATGGTCGGTTTATTTTAATGATTTGGACGGCAATATGCACGAAATCACTACCTATGAGTATGACTTTGTTACGGACCGTTTGGCTGTATAAGCATACGGCTCTGGCTGCAATGTAGCTTACGTGTTTAGCTGGCGCCCAAAAGGGTCAATGCGCTTTTTTCTTTGCGCACATTCTGGTGTAAATGCGGCTATTCCATCTTACCAGAAATTGACGGAATTCAGTATATGTATCAGCTCTGCGGTCAGCGTTTTCAAACGTAAGAGCAAAGGAAACATCATGTCCTTGGTTCTTGATATATTTTGGTTCAAACATGTATTTATATCGCCAATAAACTCTGCCACCAATCCCGGGAAATGGCCGGAACGGATCAACCCTTGAGCCATTGAATTCGGTAAAAACTGCTTCAAAATATCTGACCAGCTGAAACTATCCCCTCTATAAACCGGGGTACTATTTATCTCTTTCCAGCGCCTGCCTGAGGCCTTTAAGAATGGCTGTACGTTTCTTGTTGCTTGAAACATTGTCCAGGCAGGTTCGGATATCCAGTGTCAATTGTGCCAGGTCATTGTGCCAATCGGGTTTGTCAACCACTCTGGGGTCAAGCCGCCGGATGCCCTTGCTCTGTTGCGGTCCATCTTCAATTAATGTCAGATCAAACTCATCGTCTAGCGCAGGAATGATTAGCCGCGCTGAAGACAATTCCTGGGCGGTCAGTTGCTCAAACATGGCTTTCAAGGCAGCAGCACCGCCGTGCGTCAGAAAAATAGCCTGTTTAACCGGTAAGCGTTCTCGCACCCAATCAATCAAGCCGTCCCCATCCGCATGGCCGGAATAGGTATCCAATGTATGGATACGTGCGCGCACGTCTATTTCCTCACCTTGAATTTTTACTTTTTTAGCGCCTTGCTCAAGCAATCGTCCCAACGTACCTTCCGCCTGGTAACCAACAAGAAGCACCGTTGATTTTGGCCTCCACAAGTGATTTTTAAGATGGTGACGGATGCGCCCGGCATCACACATGCCTGAAGCAGCAACAATAATGACACCCCCTGAAAAGCGCGCAATAGCTTTGCTTTCTTCTACCGTTTCAGTGAAATGGAAGCTTGAATGGCCAAAAGGCGCGGTTCGCGCTGCCACATCCTCCAGGTCATCCGCATGCTCTGCAAAAACGGAGGTCACCTTTATGGCTAACGGAGAGTCTAAAAAAACCGGCAGGTTGGGAATATCACCACTGTTCAACAGGTACGACAAATCCAGCAATAATTCTTGGGTACGCTCAACAGCAAAGGCCGGAATGATGAGCGCACCTCCAGCTTTCATTGCATCATTGATTTCGCGTGCCAGAAGTGCCCGCCGTTTAATGGGCGAAACATCAACACGCCTGCGGCCACCATAAGTAGATTCGCAAATCAGATAATCTACATTGTGGGGCGCTTCAGGGTCCGGGTGAAAAAGCTTGTGGTCCGGTCCTATGTCGCCCGAAAACAGGAGCCGCGAAACCGGGGCAGCCGGATCGCCTGTCGGCACCTCAAGTTCAATTGATGCTGCCCCCAGAATGTGCCCTGCATTCCAAAAGCGCGCACGTAGTTGGTCAAGCTCCAGCCAATGATCATAATCCACGGCGCGGATTTGGCTAAGGCACTGGTCCACATGCCCATGGTTATAGATCGGTTCCACTATAGCTTTGCCGCGTTGACGATTCCGGCGATTTAACCGGTCAACTTCCATTTCCTGAATATAGGCGCTATCAGGCAACATATAGGTCAACAAGCCGTTTGTTCCCGCAGTGGTATATATCGGCCCTTCAAAACCCAATTTTATCAATTTGGGCATCAATCCTGCGTGGTCGGTATGAGCATGTGTCAAAAACACAAAATCAATTTTGGCCGGATCAAAGGGAAAAGCCCCATAGTTGAGCTCCTTTATCGTTTTGGACCCTTGAAACATTCCGCAATCAACCAAAAATTGATATGCACCAGCTCTAATCCAGTAACAGGAACCCGTCACCGTGCCCGCCGCACCGCAAAATTTTATTTTGATAGAAATACCAAAGCTCCTTTTTCAATGCATTGGCAAGAAGTGGTGCCAAGCTGGTGGAATTCGCGGGATGCAGCACGCTATCGCTTGAGCGTGCGCCCCATATCCGCTGCATACATGTTAGACATATGTTCTTTTTGGCAAAGGATATGCACAGCAATATCTTCAATATGCCTGAAATCACTACCTATGAGTATGATTTTGTTGTGGGCCGTTTGGCTGCATAGGCATGCGGTGCTGGCTGCGAGGTAGCTTACGTGTTTAGTGGGCCACCAAAATTTCCGTTTCACGTTCAAAGCGGCTGGTGGTGCCGCTTGTGTCTTGTCGTGTTACCGTCAGTTTTCCTTTCCACACACCGGGCATAAAACCATCAACCGGGCGAAACAGCCGGTTGGCATACCACTGGCTTTGACGGTTTTCCTTTGCGGTTAGGCGCTGGCTGGTAGCGCGGGTTCCGTCCGGGCGCATTATGGTAAATTGCCACCTGTCGCCTGCCAGCACATTCCACGCAATGCCGGTTAAAATCAGTGCCGGTGTATTTGTTTGCAGCCTGACGGGCTGTTCTTGCCAGCGGGTGCGGCGTGTTAGCGGCTCGCTGGAGAAAACCAGCGGCAGCAGGTCCATTTGTGTATAGGCGGGGGCGTTTTCCCAAAGGCTATCGTTTGCGGACTGGCTGCAAACGGTGCTCAGTTTCTGGCCGTCAAAAGGGTCGATGCGCTTTTTGTCTTTGCGCACATTCAGGTGCAAATGTGGATATTCTGTATCACCAGAAAGCCCCAGCAAGCCGATTTTTTGACCGCGCGCCACCTTGTCGCCGGGTTTGACAGTGAGGCTGCCTTTTCTCATATGGCAATACTGTGTTGTGATGCCATTTGCGTGTTGAATAAAGGCCGCATTGCCGCATTCTTTGCCCTTGATGGCTTTGCGTCCGGTTATTTGAACCGATATGTCTTGCATGGTGTCGCGGGTACGCAGCACCTTGCCGGCATCCACAGCAAGCACCGAAATACCACGCTGCATTATGCCGTAATTGGCAATAGCGAAATCCGTACCTTTGTGATTGTTCTGTGTGCGCCTGCCACACATGTAATCGGCTTTATCGCTGCTTGGGTTGCGGTCACTGTAGCGTGCAACCCAGCAGTTTTCCCCAAAGTTACAGTCAAGCGGTAATGTGAAGCCGGGCTTCTTAGCTGTTTGCGCTGTATGGAGCGGTGGTTCCGCAAGCGTTTCCTGTTCCTGGTGTTTTGGCGCGGCAAGCGGTAATTTTGGCTCAGCTTGTTTGTTTTGTTTGGGGTGTTCCCTTGTCACCGGCACCTGTTCCGGCACCTCAGGGAGTTGTTTTGGCAGATGATTTTCTGATGGCTCTGGCGGCCTCACATACAGATAAAAAGCAAACAGGGCTAAAGCCAAGGCCGCCCAACTGATCCAGCGCTGCATTTGCAAATTTCCTTCTAATCGCCAACAGGCGCAAATTCAGGGTGCCAGGGGCCTTCCACAAAAGACGCTTCACTATCTCCTGGCCACGGCGGCATTGCAATGCAGACAAATTTAAGGTCTGCATTGCCGTTGTTGCGGTATTGAAAAGACGTACCAACAGGGATGTCAATTGATGTGCCCGCTTCAAGTTTTGTTATGTGTTCCTCAGAGCCGGATTTGCGCCAAATCTCGCCGCACCCTTCCAGTATATGCCAAAACTCGCTTACGGTTGCATGAACGGTAGCGTGGTTGGTTTGGCCGGGCGGGACGGTGCTGTGGAGCATATTGCCGGTGTTGCCATCCATAATGAAGCGGATATTGGCGCCAGCGGGTGATTTTGCATCCGGGCATGGGCCAAGCGTTGTTTCACGCATATCTTTGCTTCCCTGCTGTTGTAATCTATGTAACCACAGTAGCAAGCCGGGCCAGAGTTGAAAACACCCAACAATACATCCGGATTTCTTCAGGAAGATGCTATGCAACTTGTACCGGAAATGTTGAGCTTCTTTGATGTACTGCTGCTTGTTGGCACCAGTTTTTTCACGTCGTTTCTTACAGCAGCAATGGGTATTGGCGGCGGTGTTGCCTTGCTTGCTGTGATGGCGCAGATTATGCCTGCGCTGGCAATTGTGCCCGTACACGGCGTCGTACAATTTGGTTCCAACGTTGGCCGTGCAGGCTTGATGCGCCGGGACATTGACAGGAAATTGCTAACATATTTTTTTGGTGGCAGTATTTTTGGTGCGCTGGTGGGCGGGCAAATAGTTGTTAGCTTACCGGTTAGTTACCTTCAGCTAATTCTCGCAGTTTTCATTCTGTATGCCACATGGGGGCCAAAACCCACGGGTACGGTGCCGTCAACCAAAGCCCTTGCTGCAGGCGGGGCTTTTTCAACGCTACTAACCATGTTTGTGGGGGCTACAGGCCCCTTTGTGGTTGCGATCTTACGGCCTTTTGAGCTTGGCAAGCTGGGGCAGGTGGCAACAATGTCCGCCTGCATGGTGGTTCAACATTTGATGAAAGTGGTGGTTTTTGGCCTGCTTGGATTTTCGTTTGCGCCTTATGTGCCGTTGATGGCCTTAATGATAGCGCTTGGTTTTCTGGGCACGGTTGTCGGCAGGCATATGTTAATGCGGATCAGCGAAACCCATTTTAAATACGGTTTGAATATTTTGCTAACCGTGCTGGCGCTCAGGCTGTTGTGGGTGGCTGGCATGCACCTGTTGGGTGACTAGCCAGCCTTGGCGGAACAATTCCAAAGAGGCACAGACAAGCAATCTAGGCGTGTGCAACAACCTCAACAACTAAAAATAGCGCCTAGTACCAATGCAATTGAATCAGTTAACATATGTTAACACGCGTTAACTGTTTGAAATATAACAAATTATTAACATTTTTATGTTTTTCTGTACGGAGTGGGGTGAGTAAGGGTGTTTCTATTGATTCACGCAGAGGGGCAAACAATTGAAATTTATGGGGCAAGAGGTCTTTTTTGACCGCGATGATTTAATCGTCAGCAAAACCGACAAACAAGGGCGTATTACATACGCAAACCACACATTTCTGGAGATCGCAGGGTACCAGGAAGACGATGTAATTGGAAAACAGCATAATGTTATCCGCCACCCGGCGATGCCACGCGCAATTTTTGATGTGCTCTGGTCGTCACTGCAGGCAG
>Ga0316204_10000709_pt1 | contig 111432 bp, 104 predicted proteins | sample 6monrhotite_MG_2_FD_205661 | JGI IMG/M metagenome (GOLD analysis project Ga0316204, IMG submission 205661) | Microbial mat bacterial communities from mineral coupon in-situ incubated in ocean water Damariscotta River, Maine, United States -... | ecosystem: Environmental > Aquatic > Marine >...
TCATGACCAAGCAAACTTTTTCGTTTCAAACTGAAGTCGGCCGCCTGTTGGACATCGTCGCAGGATCACTCTATTCCAACCGGGAAATTTTCCTGCGCGAATTGATCTCAAATGCGTCTGACGCCTGCGATAAACTGCGCCATGCGGCGTTGACCGCACCATCCTTGATCGAAGGCGATCACGATTTCAAAGTTGAACTGAGCGTTGATAGCAAAGCCAAGACCGTGACGGTCAGCGACAATGGCATTGGCATGAACCACGAAGATTTGCTCAACACGCTGGGCACCATCGCGCAATCGGGCACTGGAGCGTTTATCGAGCAGTTGGGCAAAGATGAAAAAAGCGACCTGGGCCTGATCGGTCAGTTTGGCGTTGGCTTTTATTCGGCCTTTATGGTGTCGGACAAAGTTGAAGTCACGACCCGCAAGGCTGGTGAAAAAGAAGCTTGGCTGTGGGTTTCGGATGGCAAAGGTGAGTTTTCCATCGAAGAAGCCGAACGCGCAGAACGCGGCACCACCGTGGTCATGTACATCAAAAAAGACGCCAAAGAATTCTTGGAAGATGTGCGCGTTTCCCACATCGTCAAAACCTATTCCGATCACATTAGCTTCCCTGTGACTTTGGGCGGTGAAACGTTGAATGCCGCCTCGGCCATTTGGACCCGTATGCCCAAGGACATCAGCGTCGAGCAGTACCAAGAATTTTATCACCACACGTCTCATGCCTTTGACGACCCGTGGCTGACCATTCACAACAAAGTCGAAGGCGTTGTCAGTTACACCAACCTGTTTTTCATTCCCACCCACCGTCCGTTTGATCTGTTCGAACCGGAACGCAAGGGCCATGTGAAGCTGTATGTGAACCGCGTGTTCATCACCGAAAGCATCGACGGTTTGTTGCCGCCATTTTTGCGTTTTTTGCGCGGCGTGGTGGATTCCGAAGACCTGTCGTTGAACATTTCGCGTGAAATGCTGCAAACCGACCCGAAGATGGCGAAAATTGGCTCTGGCTTGGTCAAACGGGTCTTGGGTGAGTTGGAAAAGAAAGCAAAAAAAGCCCCCGAAGAGTTTGCAAAATTCTGGGAAGCTTTCGGTGTGGTGATGAAAGAAGGCCTGATCGAAAACAATCCGCATCAAGACCGCTTGATGAAATTGTGCCGGTTTACCTCGACCCTTGATGGGGCTTTGAGCAGCCTTGGTGAATACGTCGAACGCATGAAAGACGGCCAAGAACACATCTATTACATCATTGGCGATGATGCTGATCAAGTTGCCAGCTCACCGCATTTGGAAGGCTTTAAAGACAAGGGCGTTGAGGTTTTGTTGCTGATCGACCCGGTGGATGAATTCTGGGTTCGTTCAATGGATAAGTTTGAAGACAAAACGTTCAAGTCCATCACCCGCAGCGATTCCGGCCTTGATGCCATCCAGGGCGATAAGGACAAAGACAAGGCCGACGACAAGGTCGACGATAACCCGGTTCTTGATCAGCTGATCGCGGCGATTAAGTTGGAATTGGGCGAAGACGTTAAAGACGTGCGCGTGTCCAAACGCCTAACCGGAAGCCCGGTATGCTTGGTTGCTGACGAAGACGACATGGACGTGAATTTGGAACGCATGTTGCGCAAACAAGGCCAATTAAAAGGCCCGATGCCGCGCGTGTTGGAACTCAACCCCGATCACATCATCATCACCAAACTCGCCGCCCGGGCCGAAAAAGGGGCGGCGGATGATGATGGATTGATGAAGGATGCGGCCTATTTGTTGTTGGACCAGGCCCGCATTGCCGATGGTGAAGTGCCTGCCGATTTGGCCGCATTTGCCAAACGTCTTGCTTCTGTTATGGAACACGCGCTGTAAGCTGGTTATACTGAGCGCACATCAACTCATTTAAGGGGAGACGACGAGAATGTCGGTTTTGAAGAAAGTTATGACGCTTGGTTTTGTGGCTGCTTTTGGCTTAGGCGTGGCGGCGTGTTCGCCTGCCGTTGGCTCGCCGGAATGGTGCACACAAATGAAGGACAAACCCAAAGGGGATTGGTCTACAAACGAAGCAACCGAATTTGCTAAAAATTGCCTGATGTAACAGGCTTTAGCCTCTAAAAATTAAGGGTGTGAAGCTTAGGCTTCGCGCCCTTTTTTTAAGTGTAAGGTGGGTGAGCTATTGCGCCAACTCAGCAGGCAATCGTCCCAAGCGGTTCAGACGATTAATGGACTTCTTATGTTTTTTTTCGGCGGCCTTGATGTACCACTCGACGGCCGTATCATCATTTTTAGGGGTGTCAGGATAGCCTTTTTCAAAAAGCTGGCCTAAGTGATACCAGCCTTTGATATAGCCATTTTCACCCGACAATTGGTACATTTCTCTGGCCCGGCGAATGTTGCGGTCAACCCCCCAGCCGTTCTCAAAACATTGGCCAAGGTTGTCCATGGCTTGGGCGTGCGTGGTGCTGGCTTTTTGAAACAGGCGAAACGCAACATCGCGGTTTTGCGCGACGTAATCGCCATTCAAATACATCATGCCAATGTTATTGAGGGCGGGCGGGTGCTCTTTTAAGGCCGATTGTTTGTAGTATTCATAAGCCACGGCTTGATCTTTATCGACTCCACGCCCCAAATGATACATCAAGCCCAGTGAAAACTGTGATGGTGCGTGACCTTCTTCGGCAAGCTGCTTGAATTCCTTCATCGCCAAGCCGTATTTTGCCGCCTGGATATACTGTAACGCATCGTTATAGTTGGCCGCCTCGGCGCCGATCGGCCAGAGCACCAGGGCGATAACGGCCAAACGTTTCAGGGGACGTTTCAAGGCAAGCACGATTATTCCTTGTTCAAATTGCGCAACACATAAGACAGGATACCACCGTTGCGGTGATATTCAACTTCATCCAAGGTATCGATGCGACACTTCAACACCAACGTCTGGTTGGACCCATCTTGGCGGGTGAGGGTGCAGGGCACATCTTGACCGGGTTTGATGCCATCGTTTAAGTCCGTCAACGTGAAGGTTTCCGTGCCGTCTAAGTTGAGCGAAGCGCGGGTCATGCCGTCTTTGAATTCCAACGGCAGGACGCCCATGCCAACCAAGTTTGAACGGTGAATGCGTTCATACGATTCCACGATGACCGCTTTGACGCCCAACAACTTGGTGCCCTTGGCGGCCCAATCGCGCGACGATCCGGTGCCGTATTCTTTGCCGGCGACAATAATCAACGGCGTGCCATCAGCTTGGTGTTTCATCGCCGCATCATAGATCGGCATACGTTCGCCGTTGTAGTGGGTGAGGCCGCCTTCGGTACCGGGACACAATTCGTTTTTGATGCGAATATTGGCAAAGGTGCCGCGCATCATCACTTCGTGATTGCCACGGCGAGATCCAAACGAGTTGAAGTCTTCTAACCGCACTTGGTATCCGGCTAAATAGTCGCCAGCAGGTCCATCGCGTTTGATGCCGCCAGCCGGAGAAATATGATCGGTGGTGACAGAATCGCCCAGCACCGCCAAAAGCTTGGCCCCCTTAATGTCGGTCACGGCTTCGGGTTGTGGCTTTAAGTTGGAGAAAAACGGTGGGTTCTGGATATAGGTCGAGGTGTTGTCCCAGGTGAACGTTTCGCCCTTGGTCACGGCGACATTTTGCCACGCGGCGGTTCCCTTAAAGACGTCTTTATAGCGATCTCTGTACATGTCTCGTGTCACGACACGGGCCACGGTTTCTTTGATTTCAGCGTTCGTTGGCCAGATGTCTTTTAAGTACACCGGGTTGCCGTCTAAGTCTTTGCCCAAAGGCTCAACCAAAATGTCGCGGGTCAACGATCCGGCCAAAGCATAGGCCACCACCAGTGGCGGTGAGGCTAAATAGTTGGCTTTGACATGGGGGCTGATGCGGCCTTCGAAATTGCGGTTTCCCGACAACACGGCGGTCGCGATCAAGTCCCCGTCTGTGATCGCATCGGCGACTTCATCAGCCAAAGGACCAGAATTACCGATACAGGTGGTGCAGCCAAAGCCCGCAATGTTAAAGCCCAAAGCATCCAACGGGTCTTGTAGCCCGGCGGCTTCTAAATAATCGGCCACCACTTGGCTACCCGGGGCCAGAGAGGTTTTTACCCAGGGTTTGCAACGTAGGCCCAAAGCATGGGCTTTTTGCGCGACCAGGCCTGCGGCGATCAGAACATTGGGGTTTGATGTGTTGGTGCAACTGGTGATCGCGGCGATCACCACGTCGCCATCGCGCAGTTCATAATCTTTGCCTTTGACGGCCTTGGTACGCGGTGCATCGACATCGGCCAAGGTTTTTAACGCATCGCCAAAAGCCGGGGCTGCTGATTTCAAATCAATACGGTCTTGTGGACGTTTGGGTCCAGAAATAGCCGCTTCAACGGTTGCGATATCAAGTTCTAGGGTGTCGGTGAAAACCGGGTCCGGTGAATTCTCATCGCGCCATAGGCCTTGGGCCTTCGCGTAAGCTTCGACCAGGGCGACCCGTTGATCGCTACGGGCGGTGAGTTTTAGGTAAGTGATGGTTTCGCTATCGACCGGGAAAATACCACAGGTGGCCCCGTATTCAGGCGCCATGTTGGCAATGGTGGAGCGTTCGGAAAGGCTTAAGTGATTGAGGCCGGGACCATAAAATTCGACAAATTTCCCGACCACACCCTTGGCACGGAGCATTTCAACAATGCGCAAAACCAAGTCGGTGGTGGTGATGCCTTCGCGCATTTCGCCAAACAACTTAAAGCCGACCACTTCGGGAATCAGCATGGAAATAGGTTGGCCCAACATGGCGGCTTCGGCTTCGATGCCGCCCACGCCCCAGCCCAAAACACCCAGGCCGTTGACCATGGTGGTGTGGCTGTCAGTGCCGACCAAGGTGTCTGGATAAGCGGTGTTGCCATCGTCGCTCCACACCACTTGGGCCAAGTGTTCGACGTTGACTTGATGGCAAATCCCGGTGCCCGGTGGCACCACGCGGAAATTATCAAAGGCTTGTTGGCCCCAGCGCAAAAATTCATAACGTTCTTTGTTGCGCGTGAATTCTAAATCTTCATTTTTGCCAAGAGCATCCGTTGTACCCGCAAAATCCACCATGATCGAATGGTCAATGACCAGATCAACAGGGGTTAGAGGATTGATTTTTTTCGCATCACCACCGACCGATACCATGGCGTCGCGCATGGCGGCTAAGTCGACCACGGCGGGGACGCCGGTAAAGTCCTGCATCAAAACGCGCGCGGGGCGATAGGCGATTTCGCGCCCACCCTTGGCATCGTCGGTCCAGTTGGCGCACGCCTTGACATCATCAGTGCTGACCGTACGACCGTCTTCAAACCGCAATAGGTTTTCCAGCAACACTTTGATGGAATAAGGCAGTTTAGACACTTCGCCTAGGCCAGCGTCTTGGGCGGCCTGAAGGCTGTAATAATCATAAGACGTGCCGTTCACATCTAAGGTGCGGCGTGTCTTCAAAGTGTCTTGTCCAGCCATGGGAGGCTCCTTTTTGCGTTATCTCATCAGGTTGCTATGTTACCGAAGCCGCGCCCATGTCGATACTAAATAATGCGTTTATTTTTCCTACTCGCGTTGAGAACCGCTGTGCACGCCTCGGTCTTTGTTCGCAATAAATTCAAGCATTCGTCCAATTAGGCGGCACACAGGCAAGCCAAGAGCGAACAGAACTTTACCGCGCACGGTGCCAATGCCGTTGCCACCTTTCTTGACCACCATTTCCTTGGCCCACGGATCAGCTAAGGTTTTGTTCAAGATGTGGGTAAAGACTTTTGACTTTTGCATCAGCCTGACCACTGGCTTGGCCCAAAAATGATAACCCGCAATTACATACGGATCGGTGCGTTCCAGGTGCAAACCATAACGCTGATCGGCCATGTAAACGTCAAGCGGTAACAAATTTTGATGATAAAGTTCGGTGCAAATCACTGTGCCGCCCGCATTGCCCGCACCATTGCCATCTTTATCAACAGAATAGGTGCCGTCTTTGTTGCGGGCCTTGTTCACTTGACCTGGGTTGACGCCAGCCACATTCCCGTGAACGTCTTGCGCGGCGGATACAGTCGAAACGGCATTCTTTGATCTTGCTGCCCCCCGAAGGCTGGTCCGGTTGTTTCTGACGGAGCGACCGCGTTCTTGGCTGGTCATCGTTGACCATGATTTGTCTCTCCACGACATATTTTTTTCGGCCGTTCTTTTTGCCGCCTTATATTGGGCGATTTGCGCGACGGCATGCGCGATACTCTTTTCAGTCTGGCTAGGGTCGTTAAGGGAGCGGCCTAGCCCCTCACTTTGAAGTCCTTTTTCCTTGCCTCCCAAAAAGCTTTCTTGGCCCAAAGTCTCTTGCTTCGGCGCTTCAGTTTGCATGGCCTCAGGTGAGAGAGGGGCTTCTTCCCGTGCGGCGTTGGCGGTCATCCGAGCGCTTTCGACGGCGGCTTGTTTTTGTGCCTCTAATTGATCTTGCTGGGTTTGTTTTTGGCGGGCCTTCGTGGCTTGTTTTTCTCGCGCTGCAACGCTCGCCCAGGCCGCTTGTGTGGTGGCGTCCTGAATGGCCGCAGCGCGGCTTGGTTCTTGCCATGCCCCTTCGCGCACCGGGCCGGGAACGTTGTCTTTATAGGTGTTGTCGTAAAAGCCCCGGGTTGCCTCTTCGGCGAAGGCTTTGTCTTCAGCCGACAGGGTGTTTTTCGCCCGTTGCGCCATCATTCTTGCCGTTATGTTGCGATCAATAACCATGCCAATATTAAAGTTAGCGGGTGTGGGTGTTGTAACTTGATTTGGCTTGGCTTTTTGCGAAAGGGGCCTGCCCGATAAAATACCATTCATCCGCGCGAGGCTCGCATTCAAAATGCTGGGGCGAGGTCGTGTCCAATTCCGGTTGCGTCGCAGCAATCGCATTCTTGGCATTTTCAGGCGACATCCCCAACCCGATCAACCCGGTTTCAAAGCCTTTGTTGCGGTGCTTTTTGGTCGGAATTTGATTGCCCACCCCCGCCGTGATTGTCGCCCCCAAGGGTACGCCGGAAATGGTGATGGGAGCCGTTTTGTCAGGGATGTTAAGGACGCTGAGGTTATGGTTATTCGTCAGAAGACTTGGCGGAGATGGTTTGCGCGGTGGCAAGGGGGCGGCGATCTGGGGGCGAGGCGCAGTCGGGGCCGGAACGGCGAAAGACGCCCCAACGTTGATCTTGTCCGGGTTGGTGATCTGCGGATTGAGATTCATTATACCTTGAACCGAAGTGCCCAGGCTTTGCGCTAATTGTGACACCGTATCGCCGGGGCGCACGGTGACGGTGCGTAATCCCGTCAGCAAATTGGTCCGCGTCACGGGCGGCACAGAAGAAGGGGCGCGTTTCGGGGCTGTTGGGGTTGGGGCGTTCGTTTTGGTTTGTGAGTCCACGGAAGCCGACTTAATACCCATTGAGCGATTGCTGGATAATCCATACCAAGCGTCAATTTTAGCGGTAAGAGCTATTGATATTGGATTCGTTGTGCCAAGAAGAAAAGCTTCTTTAGCTGCCACGCCAACATCGTGGTTCGCCCAACTTTCAATAGGCGTATCCATTAATGCTTCTGGAGATGCAGGTATATTTACATCAACTTCATGGGGAACGGACTTGGCCGATGTTCGTGTGCCCGGGGTTGGAAGCGATGTTGTAATATTAAATCCTCTGCGCTCAAAGGCACGCAGGGCTGCCCAGTTTTTTGCAGTATTGAGAGGGATTCCTGCATTCACATCAAGTGAGATTTCGGAGCCAATATGAAACAATTCTCCAGATTTTAAATCAGCGCCTAATTTCGCAGCGACCTCTTCGGCAGAGGCTTCGACACCATTGGTGCCGCCAGCATCGAATCCGGATATTAATAATGAGGTGCTATAATCCCATGGGTCTGGTTCCGCTATTGCGTCATTTAAAAAATTCTTTATGAGTGCTTCTGTTAGATATTGGTTTACGCTTGTCATGATATACTTCCTTCAATTCTCGCATTAAGGGTTGGTGTCGGTGATATGAATCGATTTATGAATGCAATCCGCAGCACAAAGAAACTGTATTTGGTGCTGGTTTTGTTCGGAATATTGACCTCCACATTGAGTGGTTTTGGTTTTCTCTATGCCATCACTTCACCAGGCACATGGTTTGGCTCTCTATTTATTTGCTTAATTGTTGCCCTTTGGCGGATGTTTCGGTCTGAATCGAATTAGCCGTTAACTTATTTGCCTTTATGACCTCGCTTCTTATTCCTTTCATTTAGGCATAAAAAAAGGCCGGGAAATCCCGGCCTTGGTTAAGAACGATGTTGGTTGTTCATTACAATCCCGTAAAGAAGGTCCACAAAGAACGGTCCTTAGGAAGGTGCTTGTACTGGGCAATCACCTCGCCCTGATCGTTTTCCACATTTATGACGACTTTAAACGGAACGGGCGTGCCGCCTGTTGCACAGGAATACACTTCGACTCTTCTTTCCAACTCACGGGTGGAAAATCCCTGTTCCCTTGCTTTTTGCAGTTCTTCAACCGTTGGCAAATACACACAGGGGTCTTTTAAGGCGTGTAAAATTCGCCCTAAGAGTTCCGGCTGGGTTAAAATAAAATCATCGACGTGGTAAACATTACAGAATTCAAACCTCCACAATGCGCACCCCGGCCCCTTGCTCCCCGAAAAAAGAGTCGTACACGTTGAATATTCTACGTTTAACTGTGGCTCAGCCTTCCCGGAATACCGAGAACAGGCGGGTTCTCTTGAAATCGTTGGGGGGGCGGGACGATCCCAGCCAAAATCATCGTTATTTCCGTATAAACTATACGTACCAGAGGCAATCTGCACGACAGGTCCTGTGAAAGGAGAGGCCTTACCATCACGTATTATGAGCTGCATATACGCATAATTTAGCACGAATAAAGTTCCAAAGGTGACCAGCGGAACTTTAATCCACTTTGACATTTTTCGCTTTTGTTGCGATTCATCATTCATCTTCACACGCTTTGCCACATCTCAACCAATCCTCGAAGTTCAGCGTATCACACTCTCAGGTTAGAGCAAGATGGCGATAAAATGAAAAATCCCGCCTTCATGGTGAGAGACGGGCGTTATGGTGTGGCGCAATTGGGGTTGTTCGTTGAAGCCTATATCTCATAAATTTTAGACAATATCAAGCCTTATTTCCTTTTTTATGTATTTATAAGGACTATATTCAACACACCCCTCACGCCGCTTCATCCTATCCTGCCGCCTCTAATTGCCAAATCCATTGACGCCCTGCAGGGCGCGCACATAAGCAATAATGGCGGCCGCGTCGCCAGTGCTGACTTGTGGTTGGGCGGCCATGTCGCCGAACGGCCAGTGGTGTTGGGTGACGCCATTTTGCATCGCTGAATAAAACGATTGGTCACCGTAATTCGGGTTTATTGGATGTTAGGGGCGGTGTCCACGGGTCTTCAGATACGTAATGAGGAGGGTGTCAAAATATTCCAATGCATTGGTATTGGTCTTTTCTATGAATTGTTTGGCAAGGGCCAAAAGGGGCTTTAATTCTTCGATGTCAATGACATAGACATTGTTTAAGGTTTTCAAGAAAGGTGAATGTAAGTCTTGATCAAACCGAATGACGAAAGGCTCCCGGTCCAAGGTGGGGCCGCTTATTTGGCCGACCATTAAAAACGTGTCGTCTTTTAGAATGAATTTTGGCGCATATGTAACACTCCAAAACAAGGTATGAATATTTACATCAACGAACGTGTTAGGGCCTTCGCCGTAAATTTCGGGTATATAACAGTTGCCATTCGTTACGGAATGTAGAGTGGGTTTTTCGTTGATTTGAACGAGAAACCGATGCCAAATCACATCCCCGTTTTTCTTGTTAAGAAACAAACCTTGGTCACCGATATAGCAAGAAATATCCAAATTAGAGGTTTCTAAATCTTTTTGTTGCTCCCAATTGCCGAGTCTGCTGCCATTGGAAAACGGCGTTTGGGCTACCTCGGGAATGTTGGGGAAAGATATTCCGTTAGCTGCTTTTTCGCCGACGACGTCCCATCCGCGACCACTGAAAAATTCTTGGAATTGCACGACATACTGCTCTGGTAAATTTGTGCTCTGATCACCATTTATAAAAATAAATTCAAGAAGTGGGTCCCCACCATTTTCATCAAGAATAGCTGTGCTCGAGTACGCCCCGTTTTGCGCGGGGGATTTTCGCACCCAAACGTTTGGATAAGGCAGGGATGAGGCGCTGCTTTGATGCTTCCAGCCATTTGGATACTCTATGACATACTTCTCTTTAACGTCATCAGCCTGCACCAGCCCAGGCAAAAGCATTCCCAGCCATACCACCAAGCCCAACCAGGGGCGAAAATTAAATCCAGACATGCCTCAACAGCCTTTCAACTTTGCATTGAAGTTCAGCGTAACACACTCTCAGGTTTGGGCAAGATGGGGGTAAAACTATAAATCCCGCCCTCATGGTGAGAGACGGGCGTTATGGTGTGGGCGTAATTGGGGCTGTTCGTTGAAGCTTATATCTCATAAATTTTAGAGAATGTCAAGCCTTATTTCCTTTTTAATGTATTTATAAGGACTATATTCAACACACCCCTCACGCCGCTTCATCCTATCCTGCGGCCTCTAATTGCCAAATCCATTGACGCCCTGCAGGGCGCGCACATAAGCAATAATGGCGGCAGCGTCGCCAGTGCTGACTTGTGGTTGGGCGGCCATGTCGCCGAACGGCCAGTGGTGTTGGGTGACGCCATTTTTCATTGCTGAATAAAACGATTGGTCGCCGTGATGACCGGGGACATAGACCCGGTGTAAAAACGATGGGCCTTGTTCGGTGCCAATGGCTTTTTCACCATGACAGGCGGCACAGTTTTTAACGTAGGCGGCTTGACCGCGCATTTCCGTTAAATTGAACGCAGGCAGTTTAACCTCGTTTGGGGTGAACACTTGGCCTTGGGGGGTGGAATGACCATTCATGGACATATTTTTAGGTTCATTGGATTTCATGACCGTTATGGCGAGGCCGCCAACCATAAATGCGGCCACGATGATCAGAGTAAATTTGGTATTCATAAAGACGCGTTCCTTTGAGGGTTCTTGTTGGGCGCACCTTGCACCTTCCCCGGGCTGGAAGGTCAAGAGCCTTGCTGCGCCCTTGACGCTTGGGCCTTGGCCCCCCAAATTAAAGATATGGACAAAAAACGACAAATTTTTATGTGTGGCAATCGCCGGGCTGGTGGTGCGGGGTGTATGAGCCAAGGGGCCTTGAAAGTCTTCAAAACCCTTAACGAACGCGCCAAAGAGCGGGGCGGGCACGTGACCATCATCAAAAGTGTCTGCATGGGCTATTGCGGCGAAGGCCCCAACGTGAAGATTCGCGGCGGCGCATTTTTCCACGGCGTCACGCCCGAAGACGTCGAAGGTATCTTGGACGCCGAAGACGCCTTTCATGACTGATATTGCGGGAATGCTGTAGGTGCGCTAAAACCACACCTACAGAAAATCCCAGCACATGGAGCACAGCCACAATGGCGTCTTACCAATACATTTACGTGATGAAGAATTTGACCAAGGTGTTTCCTGGCGGCAAGGAAATCTTGAAAGACATCACGCTGTCCTTTTTGCCGGGCGTAAAAATTGGTGTGTTGGGCCATAACGGGTCAGGTAAATCGACCTTGATGAAAATCATGGCGGGCATTGACACCGAATATAACGGCGAAGCCTGGGCCGCCGAAGGCGTAAAAATTGGCTACCTGGAACAAGAGCCAGCCTTGGACGACAGCCTTGATGTGGTTGGTAACGTCATGGCCGGACTGGGCGGGACCAAGGATTTGTTGGACCGCTTCAACGAAATTTCCATGAAGTTCTGCGAACCCATGGAAGACGATGAAATGACCGCGCTGTTAGAAGAACAGGGCGAATTGCAAACCAAGATCGATGCCGTTGACGGTTGGGAATTGGAACGCACCATCGAAATTGCTATGGATGCGTTGCGTTGCCCGCCCGCCGATTCCGCTGTGGCCCAGTTGTCTGGTGGGGAAAAACGCCGTATCGCGTTGTGCCGGTTGTTGCTGCAAAAACCCGACATGCTGTTGTTGGATGAACCGACCAACCACCTGGATGCGGAATCTGTGGCATGGCTGGAACGTTATCTGCACGATTACGCGGGCACCGTGATGATCGTAACCCACGATCGGTATTTCTTGGACAACGTCACTGGATGGATTTTGGAACTCGATCGTGGTCGTGGTATCCCTTACGAAGGCAATTACACCAGCTGGTTGGAACAACAAGAAAAACGTCTCAAACAAGAAGAAAAAGAAGAAGGTGCTCGTCAGCGGACCTTGAGTCACGAACTGGAATGGGTGCGTCAATCACCCAAGGCGCGGCAATCTAAATCCAAAGCACGTTTGGCGTCGTATGACGAATTGCTGGCGAAAAGCAAAGATCAACGCATTAGCCAATCGCAAATTACCATTCCGGTCCCGCCCCGTCTGGGTGACTTGGTGATCGAAGCGGAAACCCTGCAAAAGGCCTTTGGCGATAAATTGTTGATCGACGGCCTGAATTTCAAATTACCACCCGGCGGCATCGTCGGCATTGTTGGCGCGAACGGGGCGGGTAAAACCACTCTGTTCCGCATGATTACTGGCCAAGAACAACCCGATGACGGAAAGTTGCGCATCGGCGACACGGTCAAATTGGGCTATGTGGATCAGTCGCGCGATAGCTTGAACAGCGACAACACCGTGTGGCAAGAAATTTCTGGCGGTCTCGATATTCTTTTGTTGGGGCAAAAAGAAGTGCAATCGCGTGCTTATGTGTCATGGTTTAACTTCAAAAGCGCGGATCAACAAAAAAAGGTCGGCCAACTCTCGGGTGGTGAACGCAACCGTGTGCACTTAGCCAAGATGTTACAAACCGGGGCCAACTTGATCTTGCTGGATGAACCGACCAACGATTTGGACGTTGATACTTTGCGCGGCCTGGAAGAAGCCCTGTTGAACTTTGCTGGGTGCGCCGTGGTGATTTCGCATGATCGCTGGTTCTTGGATCGCATCGCCACGCACATTTTGGCCTTTGAAGGCAATTCCGAAGTGGTGTGGTTCGAAGGCAACTTCGCCGACTACGAAGAAGATAAAATGAAACGTCTTGGCGCCGACGCGGTTGAACCGCATCGCTTGCAATACAAACCGCTGACCCGTTAAGCAACACAAGCCAACCAAAAAAGCCCCCATCTCATAAGAGGCGGGGGCTTTTTGGCGGGCGGCTTAAAATCAGCTTTCGCCGCGACTTTCGCGTTTTTTCACCAAACCCGATACCACGCCTCGAAACGTTCTGACTTCTTGTTCTGTCATCTGAGCCCGGTTGAACATGTTTCTAAGGTTTCGGACCATGTTAGGGCGTTTGTCGGCGTAGCCTAAAAATCCACAGGCATCTAATTCGCGCTCAAAGTGTTCAAATAAGCCGAGCACTTCAGCCTTGGTGGCGCGCCGCGTATCCAAGCGGATTTCGTCAACGATGGCCGGGCGATCAACGGTGCCTTGATACCATTCATAGCCCAACAGCAACACCGCCTGGGCCAAGTTCAACGAACTGAAGGCGGGATTGAGCGGGACATTTAAGATGCAATCGGCCAGAGCCACATCATCGTTATGCAAGCCCACCGCTTCGCGGCCAAACAGCACGCCGCATTTGATGTCCTGGGCAATGTAGCCATGCATTTGTTCGGCCGCCCCTCTGGGCGTGACCACGTCTTTGGTCATGTCGCGGGCGCGTGCGGTGGTGGCGAAAACGTGGGTGAGGTCAGAGACGGCCTCTGCCGTGGTGGCGTAGAGCTTAGCGTTTTGCAAAACCACATCGGCACCAGAGGCCGTTTTCTCTGCTCGTGTATTGGGCCAGCCATCGCGGGGGCTAACCAAACGCAAATCGGTCAAGCCACAGTTCAGCATGGCGCGGGCCACCATACCGATGTTTTCGGCCAATTGTGGCTGGACCAAAATAATGGTCGGACAAGCTTGGTCGCCATCGGCGGCCAGGGCCTTGGATGGGCGGCGAAATTTAGTGGATGTTTTGCGTTCAGTCATGAGGCGTCTCGTCCGTCACATGGGCACCATCTTGCACCAATTTATAGATGATGGAATCGCGCAAGGCGTTATAAGACGCGTCGATGACGTTGGCCGATACACCCAAAGTCAACCAGTGCGCCCCTGAACCGTCGGTGCTTTCTATGGTCACGCGGGTCACGGCAGCGGTCGCATCGCCCGGCGTGAGGATGCGCACCTTGTAATCAATCAGGCGCAAATCCACCAAGCTGGGATACAGCGGCAACAACACTTTACGCAGCGCAGCATCCAAGGCATTGACCGGGCCATTGCCTTCGGCGACCGCCATTTCTTGACCGCCCTTGACCGCCAGTTTGACGGTGGCTTCGGTCAGATTTTCGATGGTGTTGGCATCGGTCCAACGCCGTTCGTTGAGCACGCGAAAGCTTGAACAGCGGAAGTATTCGGGAAGGCCTCCGATGGCGTGACGCGCCAACAACTCGAAGCTGGCCTCGGCACCGTCATAGGCATAGCCCTGCATTTCTTTGGTTTTGACGGTTTCCAACAGCTCACCCAAGCGCGGATCATCAGCCTTAACGTCCAAACCAATATCGCGAAAACGAGCCACCAGGTTGGATCGTCCGGCTTGATCCGACACCAATATGGCGCGGCGGTTGCCGACACTTTCCGGTTCAATATGTTCGTAACAGCGCGGATCTTTTTCGACAGCGGAAACGTGTAAGCCACCTTTGTGGGCAAAGGCAGCCTCACCGACGTAAGGACGATGACGGTCCGGAGCCCGGTTCAGCCGTTCGTCCAAATCGGTAGACACCTTGCGTAACGTTTTCAAGCCGTCGATGCTCACCCCCGTCGCAAAGCCCATTTTCAACATCAAGGTCGGAATGATGCTGACCAAATTCGCGTTGCCACAGCGTTCGCCAAGACCGTTGACGGTGCCTTGAACCATACGCGCACCGGCCCGTACGGCTGCCAGTGAATTCGCCACCGCATTTCCGGTATCATCATGGCAGTGAATGCCGATTTGGGACCCAGGCACAAGGGTACAAACTTTACCCACGATCTCTTCGATTTCAAACGGCAAGGTGCCGCCGTTGGTATCGCACAACACCACCCACTTCGCGCCACCTTCTAACGCGGCCCCAAGGCAGGCCAGGGCAAAATCTGGGTTGGCTTTGTAGCCGTCAAAAAAATGCTCTGCGTCGAACAGGACTTCGTCTTTTTTGGTGGTCGCAAAAGCGACACTGTCTTTGATCATGGCTAAGTTTTCTTCGCCCGTAAGGCCGAGGGCAACTTCGACATGATAAGCCGAAGCCTTGCCGACCATGCACAGCACCCTGGCTGTTGTGGACATTAAGGCGTTTAGACCGGGATCATTATCGGCGCTACGTCCGGCCCGACGCGTCATGCCAAAGGCTGCGATGCGGGCGAAATTGAGCTTGGGTAGATTTTCAAAAAAACGGTTATCAGTCGGGTTGGCTCCGGGCCATCCACCTTCAATATAATCAACACCCAGTCGATCCAGTTCTTGGGCAATGCCGTGTTTGTCAGCGGGACCAAAGTCAACGCCGGACGTCTGCGCCCCGTCCCGCAGGGTCGTGTCATAGATGTAAACGCGGTCAAATGACATGGTCAGTTCTCAATTTAAACAAAGAGTTGACTTCAAGGTGCGCGGAGAATGCCCAAAATGGTTACAAAACACAAGGGTTTCCGCCTCTTGTACGTTTTTATCTAGGCTTCACTTGGCGTTCGTGCCTTAAGCGTATATCCTCAAAAAAAGTATTGGAATGATATTGGACTGATTGCACCCTGATTGGGTGTTCGGTGCACAGGTTAGAAGAGACCTCTGAAAACGAGGGTAAATACGATGAGCATTGATTTTGACTTTGAGCATGACGAGGGCTACCCAGACTTTCGAAAGCGCGCAGAGGGTACCAATGTCAACGAGCAAACTCTTTTAGCCACTGACTACCTTAATCATTTCAATGAATTGGTTATGACCATGGAAATGTTAGCCGACATGCCAGAGCTTTTTGAAGAAGTTCAAGGCTGGGCTCCCAAAGACTACAAGGACCATTTCCGCGACAGCACCATTGCTGATAAAGAATTAGCTATTGATGCTTTTGATCATGTCCCGCCAAAATTTAAAGTTCCCTTTGAGCAAAATATCGACAAGATCAACAGTTTGGTGGCGAAGTCCGTCGGGCGTTTGGAAACAGACATCGAGACCGGAGATATGGAACTGGTGCGCCTGAATGCCAGTGCAGTATCGCAGCTCATCCAGCGCTTGTTGGATATGTGTAGCGCCAATATTCACGGTTCAGAAACCACTATGGATCAGTCGGAAATCGATAACTTAATCGGGTAATGAGACCAACTTGGTCTTAAGCCGATGGCTTAATAGCCTTATTTTGAGGGAATGGGGTTATGTTCCCGCCCGCCAATATCAAAAAATCTTCAAACGAAATCGGGCGGCTGTATAAGTAGCCCTGTCCGATATCACTGCCAAGGCCATGCAAGAACGTGCCTTGGCGTTCATTTTCAATACCTTCAGCAATAACTTTAAGGCCTAAGTTCCTCGCCATGTTGACGATGGCTTTGGCCATGGTCACGGCATCCTGATCATCAGGCAGGCCAGTGACAAAGGAGCGATCGACTTTCAAGGCATCCAAGGGGAATTTGGTCAGATAACTGAGCGATGAATAGCCAGTGCCAAAATCATCAATGCTCAACGATGCGCCCAGGCCCTTGAGGCGTTTGAGTAGCACAACGGTGTCGTCGGCATTTTCCACCAACATACTTTCGGTCAGTTCTAGGTCTAAATTTTTCGACGGCAGCCCGGTCTGTTCCATAAGTTCAGAAATGCGTTCAACGAGGTTGCCTTGTTGGAATTGGCGTGCCGACAGGTTAATAGAGACGCTAATATCGGAGAGGCCTTTGTCGATCCACTCTGCGGCTTGGCGCATAGCTGTTTCTAAAATCCAATCGCCAATGGGTACGATCAGCCCGGTTTCTTCGGCCACGGGGACAAATTCTACGGGTGATACGGGGCCAAGGTCAGGGTTGGTCCACCGGGCCAAAGCCTCGGCACCGATGATGCGGCCCGTGCTAAGGTCCACCTTGGCTTGGTAGGCGAGATGGAATTCATTATTTTCCAAGGCATGGCGCAAACCATGTTCAAGGGATATACGCCGCAGCGCAATGGCGCTCAACGTTGAAGAATAGAATTGGAAATTGTTGCGGCCCTGGTTTTTGGCATGGTGCGCCGAGGTGTAGACGTGTTTCAGAAGGTCATTCACCTGATCGCAGTTGTCTGGGTACACAACCACGCCAATGGAGCCTGAGGTGTAGAGTTCCTTGCCATCAACGTGGAACGGTTGGCGTAGCTGTTGCAGCATATGCTCGGCTACATTGGCGGCTTCGATGTCGTCTTTGACGGTTTCTAAAATAACCGTAAATTCATCACCCGTCAGGCGCGCCACCAAATCCTTGTTGCGCACACAGGTTTCAAGACGCTTGCCCACCAATTGCAACACGACGTCCCCAGTGGGGTGACCCATGGAGTCATTGATGTGTTTGAAGTTGTCCAAATCGATGAACAACACCGCCATGCGATTGCCCGCTTCGTCAGCCAAAGTGGCCGCTTCCCGAAGGCGCTCATTGAAGGTGTAGCGATTGGGCAGGCGGGTGAGGGCATCGTGGGTGGCTAAAAATTTTAATTTATCTTCGGCGCGTTTGCGTTCAGTAATATCCCGCATCCCGGCAATGTAATGCACGCGATCGCGCAAAACGAACTCGCTGAGACTGACCTCTAGGGGAAACTTGTCGCCATTTTTACGCAATCCGCTGAGGTCCTGTGCGGCGTTTTTATGTTCATCTGGATTGTGTAATTTTTTAAGGATTGAAGAGATATCGACTTGTTTGCGGCCATGGGCATCTGGAATCAAGGCCCCAATGCTGGTGCCGCCCATGCCGCCGCTGGGGTAACCAAAAATGAGTTCCGCCGCTGGGTTGGCGGTTTCGATAATGCCCATTTCATTAATCGTCACCAAGCCATCAACGGTGGTTTCCATGACGGTCCGCAAAAACTCTTCGCGCTCTGTCACGTCTTTCATACTGCGATTGCGTTCAGTTACATCGCGCGCCACAAGCATGATTTGGCGATGTTTAACTTCACGTGTGGCTTCTTCGTAAAGGACGGCTGCGACTTCGACGTCAATGTCACGGCCATCGGCAGAGACCATTCGCAATGGCGTCCGTCGTTGTTCGCCGAGCAGTGCCTTGAAGCCATCTTTGATCAGATGTATGTAATCTTCGTGGATAAAATCGCCCAACGGGCTGCCTTGAGCCTGGTCACATTGGGTGGATAAAAGAGCGCAGCCTGCCGGGTTCAACTGCAGGATTTCCCCATTATCACTGCAAATAGTAATAAGGTCTGGGGCCAAGTCGATCAGGCTGTCATGCTGTTCTGAGTCCGTAGCCATGGTCTCAAAACGCCGAGATTCCAGCAGGTCGTTTAAAAGGTCTAAAATATTTTGCCCGGAACGGCGGATGTCTTCGGCGTATTCGCGATATTGGGGTTGTGACATAGGGCCAAGAATTTCGGCGCTCATCATGTCGGCAAAGCCAATGATGTTGTTGAGAGGCGTGCGCACTTCATGGCTGAGCGTGCGCAGAATGCTGTGCTCACCCTTCAACCCGCCCTCGGTGGTGGTCGAAGAAGGCTGGTTTTCAGCGTTTTTTTTGACAACGGGGCCGTTGTCGCTACTTTTTTTACGTGCCATGGCCTGAATCGTATCATAGATATGTCAGGGGGAATACGGAAATTTAGTCTTAACGAACTAGCGCGTAGTGCGTGCGGTTATGAGATTGCGTTCAATCATACGCGACGCCAGGTCGTGCCGGACGTTCCATCCTCAAGAATAATGCCTTGGTCCAGCAGTTCATCGCGGATGCGGTCAGATGAGGCAAAGTCTTTATCGGCTCGGGCTTGGCGGCGCTGGGTGATCAGGGCATCTATCTCTGTATCGCTTAAACCGCCTAGGGTCGAGGTGGACTTTCCCTTGAACCAGTCTTTTGGGTTCTGCTGCAGAATTCCCAAAATCTGGGCACTTGCAAGCAGTTGGCCTTTAACCTCTGGGCCATATCCATGCATCAACTCATGGATATGCATGAGGGCTAAGGGGGTGTTGAGGTCATCGTTGAGAGCATCTAGCACATCGGCGCTTGGTTGATCCGTGCTGGGTTCAATATCTGTAAGGGCGTCAAGGGCGCGATACATTTTATCAAGCTCAGCCTTGGCCTCAGTAAGTCCTTCTTTGGTAAAATCCAAGGGTTTGCGGTAGTGGGTCTTGAGCAGCGCCAAGCGAATGGCTTCGCCTGGGAATTCGTCCAAAAGGTCGTGCACGGTGTAAAAATTGCCCAAAGACTTGGACATTTTTTCTCCTTCGGCCATCAGGTAGCCGTTGTGCAGCCAATAATTCACGAATTTTGTACCACCGTGCGCACAGGTCGATTGGGCGACTTCATTTTCGTGGTGGGGAAAGATTAAATCCTGTCCACCGCCGTGAATGTCGAATGTCCGACCTAAATGTTTTTCGCTCATGGCCGAACATTCGATGTGCCAGCCGGGGCGTCCTTGACCCCACGGGCTGTCCCAACCGGGTTGATCGTCTATGCTCGGTTTCCACAACACGAAATCGGCAGGGTCGCGTTTGTAAGGCGCCACTTCGACCCGTGCACCTGCGATCATTTCATCGCGATTGCGTCCCGAAAGATGACCGTATTCGTCATAGCTTTGGACGCTAAACAACACATGGCCTTCGGCTTCATAGGCATGGTTCGACTTTATCAAATCGGCGATCATCGAAATCATGATGTCGATGTGTTCGGTGGCACGCGGTTGCAGGTCGGGTTCAAGTGCGCCCAACGCCCCCATGTCGTCTAAAAAGGCTTGTTCGGTCCGGTGGGTAAGGTCACCGATGCTTTCGCCGCTTGATACGGCTCTGGCGATGATCTTGTCATCGACATCGGTAATGTTACGGGCGTAAATGACGTGCGAATCCCCATACGTTTTGCGCAACAAACGGTACAAAACGTCAAACACCACCACCGGACGGGCGTTGCCGATGTGGGCAAAGTCATAAACCGTTGGCCCACAGACGTACATCCGCACCCGTTTGGGATCGATGGGCACAAATGCTTCTTTGTTGCGGTTTAAGGTGTTGAACAGATGCATCGTCACAGCTTTAGCCTCGCAATCCTTTGAGGCGAACCGCCGCGCGATCGGGTCCGATGAGAGTCAAAAACACTTTGAGCTCAGGCCCATGCTCTAATCCCGTTAAGGCTTTGCGCAGTGGCATAAATAAGCCTTTACCTTTGCGCCCCGTCGCCGCTTTGACGGCCGTGGTTAGCGCCCCCCAGGTGGTTTCATCCCAAGGTTCAGGTGGCAGTAACTCAGCCGCTTCGGCCAAGAAATCAGCGTCATCGGCGTCAATCACCGGGTCAATGTCTTGGTTGGCAATCGCTTGCCAGATATTGACATCCTTAAGGGTGTCAATATTTGCGCGCACGGCCAGCCACATGTCTTCGCTCACGTCGGCATCCAGGCGATTTTGAACGTCTGAAAAATCGGTTGCGTGCAACTGCTGGGCATTGAGCCTTGCCAATTGGCTGGGATCAAATTTTGGTGTGGCGCGGGAAAAGTTTTTGAAATCAAAGGTATCGATCAGGTCTTGCAGGCCCGCTTCGACCTTGATGTCATCGGAGGTCCCCAAATGTGCCAAATAGCAGGCCAGCGCCAGAGCCTCGGTGCCTTCGGCGCGCAGGTCTTGAAGGGCCAAGGACCCAAGACGTTTGGACAAGCCACCACCGTCTAAATCGGTCAACAATGGTAAATGCGCGAAGGTCGGAACAGATTTGCCAAGGGCTTCAAACATCTGCACTTGCAGGGCCGTATTGGCGACATGATCTTCCCCGCGCACAACGTGGGTAATATCCAAATCGGCATCGTCGATGGCGCTTGGCAACATGTACAGCCAAGATCCATCTTCGCGGCGGATCACCGGGTCCGACAGGTTGGCGGTGTCAAAATGCACATCCCCCCGCACCAGATCGATAAAATCAATCGACCCTTCGGCCAGCTTAAAACGCCAATGCGCTTGGCGACCTTCGTCGATAAAGGTCTGCAGCTTGTCGGCATCGGGTGGAACGTAGACCGGAGCCTTGCCTTGGGAACGGAGAATTTTGCGTTGGCGGTCTAAGTCTTGGGGTGTTTCGTAACAGGCATAAACGCGTCCAGCTGCTTTCAGGACATCAAATGCCGCATCGTAGGCCGCCAGTCGGTCGGACTGTTTTTCCACGCTGTCGAAGTCTAGGCCCAACCATTTCATATCGGCTTGAATGGCATCGGCATAAGCATCGGTTGAGCGTTCTTTGTCTGTATCGTCAAGGCGTAGGATAAATCGTCCACCCATTTTTTTGGCGGCTAACCAATTGATCATGGCCAAACGGGCGTTGCCAACATGAAGGAAACCGGTGGGACTAGGAGCAAAGCGAAAAGCTGTCATAATTTTTAAGAACCTGATGCGGTAAAACCATTGGTGAGAGGATAGCGACGGTCGCGACCAAAAGCCCGCGACGTAATTTTGACGCCTGGTGGCGCTTGACGACGTTTGTACTCTGCCCGGTCTAACATAAGCCAGACTTTTTGTATGGTTTGCACATCGTGTCCACGCGCGGCAATCTCGGCCACCGACAACTCTTGTTCAATCAGACAGTACAATATGTCGTCCAATTTGTCATAGGGCGGCAAGGTATCTTGGTCGGTTTGGTCGGGTTTAAGCTCTGCGGACGGGGCTTTGGTGATAATCCGGTCTGGTACCGCTTCCCCTTCTGGTCCCAACAGACCCGCCACAAAATTGAGATTACGCCAGCGACACAATTCATAAACACGGGTTTTATAGACGTCTTTTAAAACATTGAAGCCACCGCACATATCGCCGTAAAGGGTCGAATAGCCAACCGACATTTCAGATTTATTGCCCGTCGAAACCACCATGAAACCAAACTTGTTGGACAACGCCATCAAAAGGATTCCACGGCTGCGCGCTTGGATGTTTTCTTCGGTGGTGTCGGCAGCCTGGTCTTGGAACATGTCTTTAAGTAGAACATTGAACGTTTCAATGGCGGGATCAATGGCAATGGTGTCAAGCCGCACGGCCAAGGACTCGCACGCCTTAGCGGCGTCTTCTAGGCTGTCCTTCGATGTGTAGGGGGATGGCATCATGACACAATGGACGCGCTCTGGACCTAATGCATCGACGGCTACGGCGGCGGTGATGGCGCTGTCAACGCCACCCGACATTCCGATCAGGACGCCCGGGAATTTGTTTTTGTTGACGTAGTCTCCAAGCACCAAGACTAAGGCTTTGTAAATGGCTTCGTTGATGTCAAGGACGGGTGCCACCATCCCATCGGTCGGCACCAAGGTGTCATTGTCGAGCCGAAAGCCTAAGCACACCAGATCACTTTCAAAAGCAGGTAGGCGGGCATGGAGTTGACCTTCGCAGTCCATAACAAAGGACGAACCGTCAAAAACCAGTTCGTCTTGACCGCCCACCTGATTGACATAAACCAAGGCCAGACCACTTTCGCGAACGCGTTGTTGGGCGATGGCTTCGCGGGTGCCGATTTTATCCATTTCATAGGGCGATCCGTTCAGCACCAACAAGATGTCTGCACCATCTTGCATGACCGATTTGGTCACGTTCGGGGCCCACATGTCTTCGCACGTCATGATGCCAAGCTTAAGACCGCGAAACGTTACGGCACCCGGCAGCGGCCCGGTAGCAAACAGTCGCATTTCATCAAAAACACTGTAGTTGGGCAGAGCACACTTTGGCGTTACAGCTAAAATCCGTCCGCCGTCTAACAACAAGGCGGCGTTATACAGCTGGCCATTTTCCACCCACGGCGCACTGATCAAAAGCCCCGGCCCACTATCTGCCGTTTCTAGGGCTAAGGCTTCGACTTGGGTACGGACGGCTTTTTGAAAACTGCCTTTCAGCACCAAGTCTTCGGGAGGATATCCTGATATGACCAATTCGCTGGCCATGAGCAAGTCGGCGCCTTGTTGAGCGGCCTGGGCGCGGGCCGCACGCAATAAATTTGCATTGGCAACAACGTCGCCAACACACGGATTTAATTGGGCAAGGGCGATGGTTAGGCGTTCAGGCATTGCGGGCATTAAACCTTCAGGGTAAAGAGGTATGTGAAATGTGAAGGGAGGGTAAGCTCCACCCCTTCGCCTGTCAACGAGACAAGGTTAATTTCGGATGGATTTTCGCAGCTTAACTCGCTAGGTTGTGGGCCAGTAGTTTAAAAAATGGGAAAACGATGACGCCTCCAATTTCGACTGAAGAACTTGCAAAAAAGCGTACCCTGGCCCGGTCCAGCGCCATGGCGCAGGCTGTGGTGTCTTCTTTTTCGACGATTTTACGAGCCGAAGCCCATAAACACGGCGGTTTTATCGGCTTGCGCCATTTGGACGAATTAGATGTTGTGTTTCAAGCGAAAGCCCAAGAACTGACCAAGGTGTTTGAAAAAGCACTTCAAGATTCGCACCATGAACAAGAAAATATCAAGTGGCAGTCGATTAAACGCCCGGCCTTTGATCGTATGATGGTCAAACATTTTGAAAGTTTATTTTTCACGCGCGGTGGCACCGGAGCTCCGCACGGGGTTATTTCCAGGCGCGTGTTGCCGGGGTTCTTCCTTGCTTTAAACATGATGTTAGGGCCAGAGGCGATTAAGACGTATCAAGATCGTTGTGACAGAGCGATGGACCGGGTCATGGACGGCAACATCCCTGTCGATTGGGACTTGGTGGAAAAAGATGCTGAAGTGCACAACGTGGTCTTAGATGCCCAATACACCATTGCCCACTATTTTGAAGACCCTTTCCAACGTGCGGACTGGTTTATTCACATCATCAACGCCAATTTGGCGCCTGCAACGGAAGGGGCCAGTGATGCCCTTTGGCTTTTGGATCAACGCGCCCTGTTCAAAATGATCAGCTGTCTGTTGTTGGATTTGAAAAAAGCCGTCGCCAACGATGTGGACTGGACTCACCTTGTCATGCGTCACCAAGGGGCTGACCGCGAAAAGCTGAAATCGATTTTGCGAAAATTATAAGTCTAACGGGCTAAGTTTGCTTGGCCCGTTGACGCTCTTCTTTAAGCTGTTCGGCCAACAAAAATGCCAATTCTAAAGACTGCGTGGCATTGAGGCGCGGATCACAATGGGTGTGATAGCGTTCCGACAGGTCCGTATCTTTGATTTCTTGAGCGCCGCCAACACATTCCGTGACATCCTTGCCCGTCATTTCAAAGTGAACACCACCCGCGTGGGTGCCTTCGCCTTTATGAACTTCAAAGAACGCCTGAACTTCGCGTAAAATCTGATCAAAATGACGGGTTTTATAGCCGCTGCTGCTTTTTACCGTATTGGCGTGCATAGGATCGCACGACCACACCACATGGCGGCCTTCGCGTTCGACCGCCCGGATTAAATTGGGTAACTTTTCGGCAACGTTTTCGGGTCCCATGCGGACGATTAGGCTCAATCGACCCGCTTCGTTTTTCGGGTTCAGTGCATCAATCAGCTGGAGCAACTCATCGGCTTCAAGGGTTGGTCCAATTTTACAGCCGACCGGATTGCCTACGCCCTTGAGGAATTCAATGTGCGCCCCGTCCAACTGGCGGGTGCGATCACCGATCCACAGCATATGCGCCGAGGTGTCGTACCAATCGCCCGATATGGAATCAACGCGGGTCATGGCTTCTTCGTAATTCAGCAACAACGCTTCGTGCGAGGTAAAAAACGAGGTGCCGCGCATGGCCTGGGTGTTTTTTGAATTCATGCCGCACGCGCCCATGAAATCCAAGGCTTCTTGCAATCGGGTTGCCATGTCGGAGTAGCGTTCGCCGAGCGGGTTGTCTTTGACGAAGTCTAAGTTCCAACGTTGGACCTTATGCAAATCGGCAAAGCCACCTTGGGCAAAGGCGCGTAGCAAATTGAGCGTGGATGCGGACTGGAAATAGGCTTGTGCCAAACGTTCGGGGTCAGGAATGCGTTGTTCGGGGGTGAACGCCATGCCATTGACCATGTCGCCGCGATAGGCTGGCAAAGTCACGCCATCGATGGTTTCGTCGTTTGCCGAACGTGGCTTGGCGAATTGTCCGGCCATGCGGCCAACCTTGACCACGGGCATTGATGCGCCAAAGGTCAATACCACCGCCATCTGCAACAACACCCGAAAGGTGTCTCGGATGCTATCGGGATGAAATTCGGCAAAGCTTTCGGCACAGTCGCCGCCCTGTAACAAGAACGCTTTGCCAGCAGAAACGTCAGCCAATTTGGCTTTTAGGCTGCGGGCTTCGCCAGCAAAGACCAAGGGTGGGAACACGCCTAGGCGCTCCTCAACATCCTTTAATACCGTTGCATCTGGGTACTCTGGCATTTGCAGGGCGGTGTGGTCTCTCCAGCTTTTCGGCGTCCAGTTCGCGGACATAGGCATATCCCTTATCAATTTTGTGTGCAGGCTATACCCCGCTTTGTCCTGTTTTTCCAGGATTAACTGTCTTCATCGTGGTCGGGAAGCTTGTTTCGCAACGTAACAAATTCTTCAGCGGCGGTGGGGTGAATGCCAACGGTCGCGTCGAACTGTTGTTTCGTCGCACCACACTTAAGCGCCACGGCAAAGCCCTGGACGATTTCAGGGGCATCTTCGCCCACCATGTGCAGGCCTAAGATCCGCTGATCGCTGCGGTTTACGATCAGTTTCATCATAGATCGCGTATCGCGACCCGACAGTGTGTGTTTCATCGGGCGAAATTGTGACAGGTAAACGTCAACCTCGCCCAGCTTGCGTGCTTGGTCTTCCATCAAACCCACTGTGCCGACGGGCGGTTGGCTAAATACGGCGGCGGGAACGTTGTCATAGTCCATCGTTTTGGCAATGCCTTCAAACTGGGTTGAAACAAAAGCCATGCCTTCGTTAATCGCCACGGGGGTCAGTTGAATACGGGCAATCACGTCGCCTAAGGCAAAGATGGAGGGGACTGAGGTTTGGAAATTATCATCGACCTTAATCGCCCCATGGGCCGACCGTTCAACGCCCACCGCTTCTAGCCCCAAGCCATTGGTGTTGGGGCGGCGCCCGGTGGCATAAAACACCGTGTCGCAGTCCAAAGATTCCGCACCGTCCAAGTGCAAGGAAAAACCTTCACCTTGTGCCTCGATTGATTTGACCGTGCAATCGCGGCGAATGTGAATGCCGGACTTTTCCATTTCTTCGGCCAAGGCATTGCGGATGTCTTCATCAAAGCCGCGCAAGATGTTTCCGGCGCGAATGATGATGGTAACGTCCGAGCCCATGGCGTTGAACAGTCCGGCAAACTCGACCGCAATATAACCACCACCGACGATGACAATTTTCTTCGGTAACGCGGCCAAGTCCAAAGCTTCGTTCGAGGTGATGGCAAGCTCGGCCCCAGGCACAGGTGGCAGATGTGGCCAGGACCCGGTGGAAATCAAGATTTTTTCGGCGGTATAGGTTTTGTCCCCAACGTCAACACTGTGTGGTCCTGTCACCACGCCCCGACCCTCTAGCAGCACAACCTTGTTTTCGCGCAAGGTGCGTTGATAAATGCCTTCCAAACGATTCAGTTCGGCGGTTTTTGCCGCAATCAGTTTTGCCCAATCAAAAGTCGCAGGTCCGACATCCCAACCAAAGCCTTCGGCGTCTTCAAAGGCATGGGAAAAATGTGACGCATACACCAATAGTTTTTTGGGTACACAGCCTCGCATCACACAGGTTCCGCCAACGCGGCTTTCTTCGACAATGGCGACGCGGGCCCCGGTTTGGGCGGCCATGCGCGATGCGCGAACGCCGCCGGACCCAGCCCCAATGGTGATCAGATCAAAATCAAATTCAGACATCTAGAGGCCTCCCATGCATATGTATTTGACTTCGACAAATTCATCGATGCCATAGGCACCACCCTCGCGGCCAAGGCCAGATTCTTTGACGCCACCAAACGGAGCCAATTCGGTCGAAACCACGCCTTCGTTGATGCCGACGATACCGTATTCCAAGGCTTCTGCAACCCGCCACACCCGTCCAATATCGCGGGCATAAAAATAAGCGGCCAGGCCTGAATGGGTGGCATTGGCTTTGGTGATGACATCGGCCTCATCGGCAAAGCGATATATAGCCGCCACTGGACCAAAAATCTCTTCCGTTGAACAGGCCATGTCTGCGGTGACATCGGTAAGCAGGGTCGGGGTATAAAACGTTCCGCCCAATGCGTGCCGCGTGCCGCCAGCAACTAAGGTGGCCCCCTTGTCCTTCGCATCCTGAACCAAACGTTCGACTTTTTCGATAGCGGCGTTGTTGATCAGCGGGCCTTGGCTGACACCATCTTCAAAACCGTCACCGACTTTTAAAGTTTTTACCGCCGCCGTCATCTTGGATACAAAGTCATCATAGACTGCATCTTGTACATAGATGCGGTTGGCACAGACGCATGTCTGTCCGGTGTTTCTGTATTTTGACGCCATGGCCCCGGTGACGGCGGCGTCCAAATCGGCATCGTCAAAAACAATAAACGGGGCGTTGCCGCCCAGTTCTAACGATACTTTTTTGAGCGTCGTCGCACATTGTTGCATCAGCAATTTACCAACGGCGGTGGACCCGGTGAACGACAATTTACGCACGGTGGAATTCGAGGTAATTTCACCCCCAATGGCAAGGGGATCGCCTGTGACCACGTTAAATACGCCCTTGGGAATGCCCGCGCGTTCGGCCAGTACCGCCAACGCCAAGGCGCTTAACGGTGTGTCTTCTGCGGGTTTAGCCACCACGGTGCAACCCGCCGCCAAGGCCGGAGCACATTTGCGCGTAATCATCGCCAACGGAAAATTCCACGGTGTAATCGACGCCACCACGCCGATGGGTTCTTTGATGACGACCAGCCTGCGGTCAGGCGATGGGGACGGGATGGTGTCGCCATACAATCGCTTACCTTCTTCGGCGAACCATTCAATGAACGAAGCGCCATACACCACTTCGCCTTTGGCTTCCGCCAGAGGCTTGCCTTGTTCAGACGTCATCAAGATAGCGAGATCGTCGGAGGCCGCCATCACCAATGCAAACCATTTTTTTAAAATTTCGGCACGCTGTTTCGCACTTTTCGCGCGCCACAGGGGCAGGGCGGTTTCGGCTGCGGCAATGGCGCGTTTGGTTTCTGCTGCGCCCATTTTTGGAACGCTGCCAATTTTGGCCAAGGTGGCGGGGTTCAAAACGTCAAACGTTGCGGCGCTGTCTGCAGCCATCCAGGTCCCATCGATATAGGCGTGCTGGCGTAACAGGGTGGGGTCGGAAAGTTTCATAAACAAATACCTCGGAATCTGGGGAGTGGTCCTTGGCTTAACTATAAACCTGAATGGCCCGATGACAAATCGTTTGACCTTCCACTTTGTGGAATGTTTAAGGTGCCGCCATGACACAGACAAAAAAGCATTCAAACTTATCCCGCCGCTCGGTTCTGGGCGGCCTGGTCGGCACGGCGGCGTTGAGCACTTTTCCGGTGCCCACCTTTGCCAATACAAGCGCGGTTCGAGAATTTACTCTAAAAGCCCAACCCAGCACGGCGGCGATTTTACCGGACAAGTGGGGGAAAACGCCCGTGTTCAGTTATAACGGTGAAATCCCAGGGCCTGCTTTACGGGTCCAACAAGGCGACCGCGTGCGTATTCATTTTGAAAATGCCTTGGCCGAACCCACCACCGTGCATTGGCACGGCTTGCGTATTCCGATTGCCATGGACGGCGTCCCCGGCATCAGCCAACAGCCCATCCAACCTGGCGAAAAATTTACGTATGAATTTACCGTGCCGGATGCTGGGACATTTTGGTATCACCCCCATGTGAATACGTCCGAACAAATGGCCCGGGGGCTGAGCGGCGTTTTTATCGTTGAAGAAAAAACCCCGCCCCAAATTGATCGCGAAGTTCTCTGGGTGCTTGATGATTGGCGGTTTAACAAAGACGCCACCATCCGCGATGATTTTGGTCAAGGCATGGACATCAGCCACGGTGGCCGTTTTGGCAATTTGGTGACGGTCAACGGCAAGCTGCCCGGAACGTTCCCGGTGCGCGCGGGTGAGCGCATTCGTTTGCGGATCGCCAACGTTGCCAATGCACGAATATTCATCCTCAACATTGAAGGCCACGACCCCAAAGTCATTTCCATTGACGGTCACCCCGTCGAGCCACATGCGCCTAAAAACAACCAAACCATCGTCGGCCCCGGTCAACGCGTAGATTTGATGGTCGATTGTACTGGCAAGCCCGGCGACACGTTCAGCATCGTTGACACCCTCAACCCAGAAGACCCATATCAAATGATTGATGGTGTCTATAGCGCCGAAGCGCCTGTGCGCGACCAGCCCTTGGGTCCCGTTCAAGCGCTGCCTGCTAACCCACTGAGCGAACCGGATATGAATGCCGCCACGCGCCACGACATTCTTATTGATGGTGGGGCTATGGGCCGGATGCAAGGGGCCGAATTTGAAGGTACATATTTCCCCACCCGAGAACTGGTGCAGCACGGTCGCATCTGGGCGTTGAACGGTGTCGCCGCCCATACCGCAGCCATGCCGCCGATTTTGATCCTGGCGCGTGGCTCGTCCCATATCGTCACGGTGCAAAATGACACCGTGTTTCCGCACCCCATGCATTTGCACGGCCACGCGTTCCGCATTCTCAGCATCAATGGCGTGGACGAACCACATCGCCCCTGGGCCGACACGGTGTTATTGCCGCCCCAAGGCCGCGCCGAAATCGCCTTGGTCGCCGATAATCCTGGGGACTGGTTGTTCCATTGTCATATACTGGAACACGTGGTTGGCGGCATGTTGTCGGTCATACGTGTGACGTAAAAATAAGGAATAAGATCATGACCAAATTGATCCTCAAAGTCAGCCTGTCCGGCCTCGCTCTTGTGGCCTTGGCTGGGTGCTCGGAAAGCTTCACCGCTGCGGATGCATCTAACAACGCCGCCGTGGTGGCTGGCAAGCCGTTGTACGTTGAACACTGCGCGTCGTGTCATGGCGAAAACTTACAAGGCCAACCTGATTGGAAGGTCACCAACGAAGACGGAACCTTGCCAGCCCCGCCCCACGACGACAGCGGTCACACTTGGCATCACCCCGATCGTTTGATTTTCAACTACACCCGAAACGGCGGCCAAGCCACCGCCCCCGAAGGCTTCACAAGTGCTATGCCCGCATTTAAAGATAGTATGACTGACAGCCAAATTTGGGCCACCCTAAGCTACATAAAAAGCCGTTGGAGCCTGAAAGCCCAAATGCGTCAGGCGCGGATGAATAAGGGCGGTTAGGGGGAATGGACTTGAATCACAAAGCTCACAGAGAAAATAATTTTGCCATTCGTGTTTGAGGCGTGTGTTTACGGCTTGTGTGTACAGAAATAATTCTTTTTTATTTAAATGAGGATAGGTGATTTTAGAAAATTTACAGAGTTATCGAAATGCATTTGATCAGAAAATATTAAAATTTCATCACCAACTCGGTTAGATGTACTTTGTGACAGCTTGTAAACAAGCTTATTATTTTCAGCGTAAAGGTTTAAAATAAATTCTTGATTATCGTATGAAACCATCCATCTTTTTTTTAACTTATGAACTTCTTTCGCCAGTTCTTGATGATCCTTCTCAGCATAAAAGTTCATATATAAATTAGCTCCTTTTTGGAAATACGGTGGGTCAAGGTAAATGAAAATATCCTTTTTTCTTTTATCCATCTTTTTTACGAATTTCAGCCCATCAAGATTAGAAACAGAAATTCTTTCCCTAAACCCAGAAATTTTTTGAATTCGACGAATTAAATCATCTTTGTTGAAGCGTGCATCAATTTTATATGTACCCTTTTGCTCGTATCCGCCAATAATTCCGCCTTTTATCACACCTGATACATTCGTTCGGTTCAGGTAAAATGTTGATGTCGCAATTTCAAACAAATTTGAGGTAGTTTCTTTTTGTTGAATGCTTTTGTAATGGTGCCAAGTCTCAACAGAGACATCAACACCTGCAATCCAATCACAAAACTCATCTGGATGTTCAATGATTGTTTGCCAGAACGCATAAATAAACTTGTCTAAATCATTGATATATATATGATCGACATATTCTTCAAACAATAACCGAAGAGCTAATCCCGCACCTCCAGCGTAAGGTTCAGCATAACTAGATCCAATTAATTGATTTTCGTAGATGAGTTTTGAGACAAATTTAAAAATACAATTTTTACCGCCAGGATATCTCAATGGAGAACAGAATTTACTCATGTAGAGTTTTCCTTGCCATGAGAAATAGATAGCATACCTCCTAAAATTATTGATATAGCAATAGTAATTTCAATATTTTTTGATGCCGTATAGTTGTGTGCTCCAATGTGTAACAATTGCCTGATACTGCCTTCGTTTATATTGTGTGAGGATAGAGTTGTTTTTACATCTTTATCAAGTGAGGTTTTGGCATTTGCAAAGTGACTTTTAATATATTTATCCATATCTTTATTTGAATCTATAGCTGCTGCTTCGCACAATAAACGAAGCGACATCCTTATTAAAGATGGAAAAGAATTTGAGAGGGAACCTTTTTCTTTTAAAGAATAGTTGTACAGGTCTGTTATGTCTCGATATAAATCACTAACAACACCATGTTTTAAGTAAATAATTCCTCCAAATAGATCATTTTTACTATTTTTAGTACGCCTTGACTGAATTTGTTTTTTTGGTTCATTTTTCTCTTGTGTTTTTTTAGCAATGACCGTGACTGCAATGTTCACAGATTTTAAGGGCTTTCTTTTGTTTAAGCTAATAATTTCTTTTGAATCAGGGTCTAGTACTGATAAGATTTTGCCTCGAGAATGCCGTGTGTTAATTTTCTTTTTGTTAACTTTTTGGGCAACATCCATCAAAATATTTTGAGCCTGATCTTGGCTATGCTTGCTGGTTAGCACGCCCTTCTTAATTTCAAAGCCAATTTTTTTCAAAGCATCATCATTGAATAGTTCTTTTTTGACAAAACCTTGATTCATGCTTTTGTTTAAGCTAATTATCCCAGTGCTTTCTTCTATTATGAGAAAATTACTTTTCTCTTCGTTCATGTGTTTGTGGAGAAATATATCTCTTTCTAATGCTTGCCAAGACCCAGATTCGGCATGCTTTCTATAGATATTTTTAAGGCCAACTTCTTTAGAACATACGTTACAGGGAATTTCTTCTGGAAACTCAAGTATATCGATTTTTTTTGCGCCATTGGTTGAAACATATTGATGCTTGATTTTACCTAAAATAATTCTTCGATTTCCATCATAAACAATAGGCTTCTTTTCATGAAAGACTACAGTTGGAAGCTCACTAAAATCATAATGACTCCCCATTTCTTTGGCTAATTTTTGTAGATTCCACTTTGATGAATGTTCATTCAAGGCCAAATCGACGATATCCTGATCGCTAGCTTCAGGATTAATTGGGTCTCGGGGGTTTTCCGTCCATAAAATTAGATCTTTAACTTTAATGAATTCTATTTTCTGCTTAACCACAATTAAACTCCCTAACTCACATATATTGAAATTCTAGGGGTAACCTTAAGGGTTGTGTCTATTTTGTAAAGTTACATCAATCGTTAATTGAGAGTAATTCCGTAATAGTTTTATATAATACAATCCTTTAGCCCCCAACCATCTCCGCCAGCACCAACCGCCTAAACTTGCGATCTCGTTTGAGGTGCCATTCTCGGCTCATGGCTTCATTTTTGGTGGGGAAGCGTTCGGCGTAAAGGAGCGTCCAGGTTCTGCCTTTTGTGGATTTGGCGCCTCGGCCTGTGTTGTGGGCGGTTAAGCGGGCTTCTAAATCGTTGGTCCAGCCGACGTAGGTGCGCGGGCCGCCAGTGCCTAAGCTGCCTAAGATGTAAACGTAACCGCACATGGTTTGTGAATTCCCTTGTCTTATGGGCGAGGTCCGAATAGATTTTAACCTCATTAAAAACAAATCGGTAAAGATTTGTTGGCTTCGGGGGGAGCGATGATTGATCTTCAAAAAATAAAAGACATTTCGGTGTCGCCAAACTTGATTCGATTTGCTGAATATTTAGTTCAGGAAAAGGGCGATGCGCAGTATCCCAATTATAAAAAACTAGACTTGATGAAAGTCTATAGCCTGGTTTCCAATATCTGGGCATTTGATTTTAGAGCTGGCATTGCAGATGGGATGCCGTTTTGTTTCAGTGGCACCAAAGTTGATGAGCAGTACGGTTTTTGTGTCACCGGAAAATGCATTGAAGATTGTTACACAGGCAAGTACGCAGAGTCCTTGTTTGACGAGTCTTACCGGCAAGTTTATCTTCAGAAAAAAATTGCCTACACGAGCCGTCACGATGACTACATGACCGACAAGATCGAGCGTCATCGGCACGTCGAAACCATGTTGTTTCCGTGTTCTGAAGATGGGGAAACCATCAATTATGCGGTGGGCATTTCAAGCTTTACAGATTGTTCATTTGACCCAGCGGACAAACCTGTCTTTACGACTCTTTAGCCGTGCTTAATCGCGCCCGCATCGGGTTTGTCGTTTGCAAGGGTCTGCTTTCTGGTTCACGCTTCTTTGGGCTGTTGGGAAACAACCACGGTAAGACGCGGAAAAATAGAAATTTTTGCCTAAAAGAGTTTGTCAGAGGTTCGTTTTGGCCTAATCTTCAGTCAGGAGAAATTGTTTGAGGTGCTTTAGGGTTTTGATGGTGTCATAAATCACCAAAGCATTTCTGAATGGTTTAATTTTTCGTTGGATTAATATGTCTACATCATTTTCCCATCGCCTATTTATATTTGGTGCGGTTATTTTTTTTCTGCCCAAGATTCTTACAATACTCTTACAGGCCTATGTCATGGATCAGCCCCGCCTGGGGGATGATGCACTGTTATTGATGTGGCGTGGCGAACAAATCAATACGATGGGCTTAAGTGATAGTATGCGGTCTGTGAGTGAGAGTGCGCCGCAAGCCTTGCGAGATATTACCGAGCTTTGCCCACCTGTTGAGTCGTATGACCTAAAAGAGTATCAAAATTGGTGCGAACGCACAGCCGTTCGGATATCCCGCCCTCATTTTGTCATGGGAGCCAACCTTCTCGCCGCAGGAATACTGAAAACCGGACTTGAACTCAAATGGTCATTCGCGCTTTATGAAATCGTAATCCTATCTATTGCGACGATTGGATTTGGATACCTGCTCCTGCGTGCGGTGGGGCCTCCGGCCGCTGGGATTGGTCTGGCGTTGCTTGCCTTCATAAACGTACCAAGCGCGCAGGGACTTCATCAATTCATCCCCTCGGTAATGGTCATGGGGGCGTCCATGGGGTTGTGGGGAACTTTAATAGGCTGTCGAACTTGGAAAAATACCCTTCCGGCCATTTTAGGCTTTACCCTTTTGGCTTTGGTGCACCCTATTGCGATTTTGTTTGCAGGCGGTGGCATCCTTGTCTTTCTTGGAGAGAACCGTGAGGCGTGGACCCCTAAAGGGCTGATTAAAATTGCCTTGGTAGGGGGGCTCGCCTTGGTCGCAATCCTTGTTGTAAGCGATGGGGTGCGTGGCGTGCTCTTAACGGAACTGACACAGGATCTGACGGGAAATATTTCACGAAACCTGAATGCAGCACCAAGGTTTTTTTCACTCTTTACTCAGAACAATACGGGGCTTGCTGCGCTTTTTATCCTTTCTGCAGTTTTGTGGAAACGGTGCATGAATCGAGAAAGCGCTGTAATTGGTGTCGTGCTGTTGGCCCTTATGACCGTGTCTTTACTTCATGTTACGTCGTCGTATCGCTTTACCTTTACATTGGACCTTTTTGCGCGTTTTTATGTCTGTTTCTTGGTGGTTGCATCCGGCATTGCAGGAAGACTTATTTTGTCTTTCGCCAATGGGGAAGAGAAATGGCGCCGCCCCGTTGCGGCTATTTTAACGCTTGCGATTTTAGCAACTGGGGCACCAACTTGGGTGAGGAACGGCTGGGGAAATGTCAATAACCGGCCCAGTCCTGTGCACTTGAATGGCATCGCAAAAGGTTTGAAAACGCTGCCTGAAAATTCCGTTATTGCCTATGGTGAAGTTGACGTTACGCTCCCTGCTGTAATGTTGGCGGGGGGCTATAATAGTGGGGCAATTCCGACCATGGGCCTTGATCCTGCTGTGCTGACGACGACCTTGAACGAACGTAAGCCAAACGTGGCGGCCGTTCCTCTTTTCCCCGCTTTGAATACCGTTACCATTTCTAATGTCCAATCTTTGGATAAACGGGGCTACAACGTAAATGGCAAGTACCATGATCGAGTCATTATACAATCGCGTGGATTGACGATGTACTCACTCGCCGTCAAGGTCGTTAACGAAACAAATATGGCCCAGACCATAGGGCCAAACGCTTTCAGCACATCAAAGGGGCGGGGCAAGAGTAAAGACCACGTCATTCCAGCCAAGACTGAAAAGTGGATTAAATTGGATATCCCCTTCAATTTAGATGTGCGTGAAATCGTTTTAACGCTTCCAAATGCACCTGTGATCGTCAAAGGCGTGCTTGTGAACGAAGAGCCTAATGGCCTTGTTGACTGGCCCTGGCATAGTGGCGGGATTGTGGGCTGGCATGTGCGTGATGGGGGCCCTAAAGCGGGGCAAATGCTTTTGTTTACACCAGAGTTTTTGTTGAAGGCATGGCGCGCGCCTTCAGCCCTAGCTGGTGTGATTACGGCGGGCGATGCTGTCTTGTCCGATCAGGGTGGCATCGTTCTGATGGCAACCCAATTTAACGCCAATGAGTAAGACGATGAAGGACGGGCCCTTTGGGCGTTATCTTGTCTTGGCGATGAAGAGTGCGTTAAGCATTGGCCTACTTGCTGCCGCTGTTGGGATGCTAGACTGGAATACGCTGCTTGAATCTCTGGCCAAGATCAGTCCTGCGGCTTTGGCCCTCACCGTCGCCGTGTTGCTGTTGGAATTTCCTGTTCTCGGATGTCGTTGGCATCTTTTAGTTCGTGATCACAATCACCTTGGAATGGCGAGACAACTTAGAACCTATTTCATTGCGGTATTCTTCAATAATTTTACGCCTGGTCAACTGGGTGGGGATATTTACAGATTTACCCACAGCTACAAGGCAGGAACATCGCGCAAAATCCTAGCCGCACTTTTGATAAGGGAGCGTTTAATCGGTTTGGCAGGGCATCTGGTGTTTTTTTTGATCTGTTACGCAGCAGAAGGATTTGGGAAAAACATCCCCAAAGGACCCGGAGCAGATTTAATCCATGTCTCTGCGTTTTTCACAGCTATTGCCTTACTTTGCTTAATAGCGCTTCCCTTCCTTGCACCCTTCCTTGCCACATTTTCAAATAATTTTTCAAATCGATGGTGTAAACTCTTGGCTGAAGTGGGGACGGAAACAACCAAGATCGGCCCTCCTGGCCTCACCGTGGTCATAATGACTCTCACGCTTCTCGGTGTTGGCGTGATATGGGTCGGAGCCGTAAAAGTCGTGGCTCTGGACCTAGGGGTGGATGTTTCGTTTTTCGTACTTGGCATGATCGCTATTCTTGCTAACCTTCTGCGGTTGATTCCCATCACCATTCAAGGCGTTGGTGTACGTGAAGCCGTTTTTGCGGGTCTGTTCGGGGCCTTTGGTATGCTCCCGGAAGATGGGTTTTTAGTCGGCCTGATTGTTTATGCCTGTGTCAGCTTAGCGACGGTTGCTATCGGTGTAATTGGTAAGTTAATGCCTCAAAAGGAGCTCGAGTTATGACATCGGAACAATTACTGGAAGCCTTGAAAGCACTTCATGGGCGTTTAAATCGAGAAATGCGGGACAAATGGAATCGCCATGTTTCTTTGCCAGACTTGATTGCCGACCGTTGGGAGACGGCTCGGGCCTACGGTTTCGGCGAGGGCAGTTCTTGTTACGATAATGTCCTTATCAAAGGCGATGTAAAAGTTGGCAGGGACACCTGGATTGGACCCAATTGCATTCTTGATGGCGTCGGCGGACTTTCCATTGGGGATTACTGCTCCATCAGCGCCGGCTCGCAAATCTACACCCATCATAGCGTTAATTGGTCGACCTCACTTGGGCAAGAACCTGAAGAACAGGCTCCCGTGACCATCGGCTCTGGCGTCTACATTGGCCCACAATCGGTTATCCAAATGGGCGTTACAATTGGTGATGGGGCCGTTATTGGGGCGATGTCTTTTGTTAATTGTGACGTCCCGCCGGGTGTTCGTGTGTTCGGCTGTCCAGCTAAGCCCGGTTGATCAGAGTTTAGCGGCATCTTGCAACGCTGTGATCACCCGATCTTGCTCCACCTCTGTCATGGAAGGAAAGAGAGGAAGAATAAGGGTTTCATCCATGGCACTTTCACTTTCAGGCAAGCAACCCTCCGGCCACGCATTGGCATAGGGGAGTTCGCGATGGGAACACATGATGCCGGGACGGCTGTCAATTCCATTTTTTTGTAAGATCGAGGCAATACGTTTTACCCGTCCAGCTTCTCCTGGCAAGCGCACCACGTAGGATTGATACGTGGCCCGGGCATAGGATGGTTCGAACGGTGCAATCACGTCCTTCATGTTTTTTATCGCTACTCCATAGCGAATAGCCAAGGCGCGACGGCGGGCAATGATCTCATCTAGGCGATCTATTTGCACCAAGCCAACGGCCGCCTGGATATCGGTCATGCGGTAGTTGGTTGTGGTATACAAGTAGCGTTCTCGAGATATGGTGGCCGAATTCTCTCGCTCGACGGTGGAACGGTCCATGCCGTGCTGACGCAGGATGCGTATTCTCTTGTCTAGGTCAGGATCGGCGGTCGTCACCATTCCGCCTTCACCCGTGGTGATAATCTTGCGGGGGTGAAAACTGAAACAGGATGCCGCGCCGAGAGGGGCTCCAATAGGATGCCAAGTCTTTGCATCGTCCAAAGTTATCTCTGCCCCGATGGCGCAAGCAGCGTCTTCTAACACAGGCACGCCCAGCGCCCCAGATATGGAAAGGATTGCCTTCATGTTTGCGGGGAGACCGACCTGGTGAGGGACCAATATGGCCGTCAGTTTGCCAACCGGGTTTGCACAGCTCACCCACGGGCTCTCCCCTTTGGTAAGGGTATCGGGTCGTTTAACCCAATAGCTTCCCTCACGTTTATCGAAACCGTTTTCTATGATTTTGGAAAGAGCCGTCGGGCTCATATTATAGGTGTCTGGATCAATGTCGACAAAAACGGGTTCGGCTCCTGCCAGACGCACCGCATTCGCCGTGGCGATGAAAGAATGGCTGACCGTAATCACAGCATCGCCGCGCTGAACACCTAGCGCCTGAAGGGCAAGATGCAGCCCAGCTGTACAGGAAGAAACAGCGCAACTATATGGGGCCTGAACCCTGTTTGAGAAGGCCATCTCAAAGGCCTCAGTCTTCGGCCCCATCATGAGCCAGCCAGAGCGTATAACCTCAGCTGCTGCATCAGCTTCCTGGTCTCCAAGCTCGGGGCGGGTGATGGGGATCATGTTCGCCATGGGCGGTGTCATCGCCTTTTCAATCAAGGGTGAAGAGTAGACAAAGAATCAGTTGCCTCGTATTATGTCTGCGCTTCCATAAGGGTGGCAATGGATATTTTTTGACCCGGTTTCAATCACTCTAGAATTAAAGCGTATATCGTGACCATATTTTCCCTCGTCACACCAGCTCACAACGAAGCATCCAACCTGCCGTTGATGTATGACCGTCTGGCCGATGCTCTTAAAGGCATTGATTGGGAATGGTTGGTGGTTGACGATAACTCAACAGATGAAACTTTCGACGTGATCACCGCCCTTAGTAAAAAAAATAAGCGGGTTAAGGGCGTTTGCCTTGCTCGCAATGCTGGCTCTCATCTGGCAATTTTTTGCGGCCTGGAATTGGTCACAGGTGAATGCATAGCGGTCATGGCCTCTGATCTGGAAGACCCGCCGGAACTTCTGCCTGAAATGATCAAGAACTGGAAAGGTGGTTCTAAAATCGTCTGGGCAACCCGTGAAAAATCAGTTCAAAAAAGTACGACGTATAATTTTTTTGCCCAAGCCTATCACATTTTCACCCGCAAATTTGTTGGCTTGCGCGGTATGCCCAAAGGTGGCGCGGATTTCTTTTTGATTGATAAGTCTGTGGCTGAGCATGTGTGCCGTTTTAAGGAAAAGAATCTTTCTCTATTCGCCTTGATCGCTTGGCTTGGTATGGAAAGCACAACGGTTGTTTATGAAAAGCAGGCCCGGATTCACGGTCATTCCAGTTGGACCTTTGGCAAGCGGGTCAAGTTGGTGTTGGACACTCTGGTCAGCTTTAGTCATCTCCCCTTGCGACTTATGAGTCTTATCGGCGTTTGTGCGGTGACGATTGGTTTCGGGCTCGGTCTTAAAATTCTTTACAACGCCTACTTTGGTACGCCTCCCGAGGGTTGGTCTTCCCTTGCCATCATTATCTTATTCTTGGGCGGTGCTCAGATCATCATGCTGGGCATTCTTGGGGAATATCTGTGGCGAACCCTAGACGAGGCGCGGGATCGTCCCCGGTTCCTTGTCGATAAAGTTGTGGGCATAAAACCTGAAGAAAAAACGAAGCCATGAGCGCATCGGAACGTACAGAGGGGGTACATAGATTCTTGCGCTTCCCCTCTTTTTATAGTGCTTTTCAGCGTTTGATTGGCGTCGACCGAACCTATCGATTGTTTGTTTCCGATTATTTAGACCTTAAGGCGGGCGATCGTGTTCTTGATGTCGGGTGTGGCCCGGGTGACATCTTCGCTTATCTGCCCCCAGAAGTGGCTTATGTAGGTGTCGACCTTAACGCAGAATATATCGCGGCAGCTCATGAACGTTTTGGTCAAAAGGGGCATTTCATTCATGGGCGGGCCGGAAATATGGAAGAGGTGATTGAGGGTAAGTTTGATGTGGTATTGGCCTTCGGTCTACTTCATCATTTGGAAGATCAAGAAGCCAAGGATATGTTTTCGTTTGCGCGAAAGGTTCTAAAAAAAGGTGGGCGGGCGGTTTTCATCGACCCTTGCTATACTCCAGGTCAGTCGTTATTAGCCCGATGGCTGATCGCTCGAGACAGAGGTGCTAGGGTGCGCTCTCCGAAAGACTACCAAGACCTTGCGAGCTTGACCTTTAAGATGACGAAAACCGCCGTGCGAAGTGACTTGGTGAACATCCCCTGGACCCATTGCATTATGTCCTGTGAAGCCTTATGAACCTATAGACCCTATATTAAATATTGTAGCGGAGCTATCTGAGAATGACGGACAAACAAATCGGCATCGGTGTTATCGGCTTTGGCTATTGGGGCCCCAACATGGCCCGTAATTTTAGGGGACGCTCAGAATGCCGTTTGGTTGCGATCGCAGACCATGAAAAAGCGCGCCGGACAAAAGCAGCATTGGACTATCCCGGCACCGAAGTCGTGGACAACGCGGAGGCTCTATTTGCCCATCCCGATATCGATGCGGTCATCATTGCAACACCTGTATCGTCCCACGCTAGCCTTGTTGAAAAGGCCCTGAAGGCGGGTAAAGATGTTTTGGTTGAAAAGCCCATGACCATCACTTCTGCCGAAGCAGAACACTTGATTGTTCTGGCTGAGAAGGAAGGCCGTATCCTTGCTGTTGACCATACTTATCTGTTCAACGGCGCGGTTCGCAAACTGCGAGAGATGGTGGAAAGTGGTGAGCTGGGTGATCTGATTTACCTAGACTCAGTGAGGATCAACCTTGGTTTGTTCCAAAACGACGTGAATGTGATCTATGATTTAGCCCCCCACGATTTGTCTATTGCACTGTTTTTGATTGGCTCTCAACCCACGTCTGTCAGAGCTATGGGTTTGCGCTACGGTTTGGCGAGTACGGAAAGTCTGTCCTATATTCATGTTGAATTTGAAAATGGCGTGGTCGCTCATTTCCACTTGAGTTGGATATCCCCTGTCAAGTTGCGGCGCATGATTGTTGCGGGATCAAAAAAGATGGCTGTATATGATGATATGGAAGCCAGCGAGAAAATTAAGGTCTACGACAGAGGGCTGGAAACTCGAACGGCTGATAACGAGCAAATTAACCAAGCCCTGATTGATTATCGCATCGGCGATATGTGGGCGCCTCATATTTCAACACGGGAAGCCCTAGACGCGGAAGCCGAACATTTTCTAGATTGTGTAAAGACGCGAAACACCCCCTTGTCTAATGGTCGTTTTGGTCTAACCGTGATGCGCCTGCTCGAAGGCTGCCAAAAATCCCTTGAGGGCAATGGGTGTATTGTTCATTTGGAGACAGACCAATGACAGGCACCGAAACCGGCACCCAAATGGTTAAGATTTCCGATGATGTGAAACTCGGAAAAAATGTTCGATTTTTTGGCTGGGCAAACCTTTATGGATGTGAACTCGGTGATAATGTGACCGTAGGTCCATTTGTCGAAATTCAATGTGATGTCAGCATCGGGAACAACGTCAAGGTTCAAAGTCATAGTTTTATTTGCTCTGGGGTGACGATAGAGGACGAAGTCTTCATCGGCCATGGCGTTATGTTCACGAATGATCGCTTTCCTCGCTCTACGAATACAGACGGCAGCCCCAAGGGTGGCGACGATTGGACACTTGAGCGCACGGAAATTAAGCGCCGAGCCTCGATCGGGTCCAATGCGACCATCTTATGTGGGATTACCATTGGTGAAGACGCCATCATTGGCGCAGGCTCTGTTGTAACAAAGAGCGTCCCACCAAGGAACATTGTCGCCGGAAACCCCGCTAAATTTATTCGCATGGTAGAAGAGGATGAGAAATAAGGTATGAATGATATCGTTCCCTTCTTAGATTTAAAGAGCCTGCACAAAGGCCTGAAGCCACAGTTGATGGAGGCTATTTCTGGCATAATTGATGAAGCCGGATTCATTGGAGGGCCGTGGCTTGATAAGTTTGAAACTCAGTTTGCTGAATTGGCTGGTTGTCACCGTGCCGTCGGCGTTTCTAGTGGCACCTCGGCGCTCCGTTTAGGTTTAAGGGCTGCTGGCATCAAACCGGGTGATTCTGTGATCACCGTTCCAAATACCTTCATTGCAACGACGGAGGCAATCAGCCAGGTTGGCGCAAAATTCGTTTTCGTAGATGTCGAACCTGACACCTGTCTGATGGATGCAAAGCTTCTAGATCGCGCTTTGGATCAAAGCGGCGCTAAAGCCGTTCTTCCAGTGCACCTCTATGGCCAATGCGCTGACATGGATGCGATCAACACCGTTGCCGCGCATCATGGCGCAGTTGTTTTGGAAGATGCTGCCCAGGCTCATGGCGCGACATACAAAGGTCGCGCAGCGGGTTCATTGGGTATAGCGGCCGCCTTTTCTTTTTACCCAGGCAAAAATCTTGGTGCCGGGGGGGATGGGGGAGCCGTCACGACGAATGATGAGGCCTTGGCTCAAACGGTCGTCATGCTGCGCGACCACGGACAGAAGACTAAACTTGTTCATGAACTCGAAGGTGACAATGCTCGCCTAGATGCTATTCAAGCGGCATTCCTTTCCATCAAACTTGAGCACCTGGAAAACTGGAATCAAGACCGTCGCGTCATTGCGGAGCATTATGATCGGGCTTTTAAAAACCATGGGCGCCTAATCCCGGTCGCTGTTGCAAGTCATAACGTTTCCAGCCACCATCTTTACGTGATCCATGTCGAGCAACGCGACGTACTTCGTGACAGCCTCGCCAAGCGCGGCATTATGACCGGGCTGCACTATCCTTTACCGTTGCACCTTCAGCCTTGTTACCAAAGTTTAGGCGGCCAAAAAGGTGATCACCCCAATGCCGAGCGATCAGCAAATACTCTATTGAGTTTGCCGATCTTCCCAGGTATGACAATGGATCAGGCCAGTCGAGTTATTGAAGCTGTCCTGGAGCTGGTATGAATAAGGTCCAAGGTAAGAAAGTTATCGTCACGGGCGGGGCGGGCTTTATTGGTAGTCACGTGTCCGATGCCTTACTAGAACGCGGCGCCGAGGTGGTCGTGGTTGATGACCTATCCACATGTGGTCGAGAGAAAATAGCTCATCTGGATGGCACTTCAGGATTTTCCCTTATCGTTGCGGATGTACGTGATGAAGAGGCCATGAATGACGCTATGGTTGGCGCTGATATTGTTATGCACCTGGCGACCCGCAATGTCCGTTTGAGCCTTTCGCGCCCTACGGAAGTTCATGAAGTTAATGTTATCGGGACTTATAATATTCTGAAGGCTGCTAAACGGAATGCCGTCAGTCGTTTTCTTTATTGTTCCAGCTCTGAGGTCAATGGTACTGCCAAAGAAGTGCCGTTGAAAGAAGACTATCATTTCGAGCCTGAGACCATTTATGGGGCCTCAAAATTGGCTGGCGAATATTACACTTCGGTCTTTCAGCGTTCGCGTTGGCTGGATACTGTTATTGCCCGGCCCCATAACTCTTACGGCCCTCGAGAACATGCGGACAGTCATCACGGGGAAGTTATTCCACGGTTCATCCTTCAAGCCCTATCGGGCAAGCCTATGACCGTTTACGGGGATGGTACCCAGACCCGGGATTTTACCTATGTCACGGAAACGGCACATTACCTGATTGAATTGGCAACTCACGATAAAACGGTCGGAGGGATATTCAATGTTTGTCGGGGGCAAGAAACGAGCATTCTTGAAATCGCGGAATCTATTTGCCAGCTTACGGGGCTCAATCAAGCGCCCGTTCTTTTGCCCGCCCGTCCTTCCGACGTCTTGCGCCTATGGGGGGATGCAACACATCTGAAAAAGACTTTGGGCTCGAGCCCATCGATCTCCATTGAAGACGGCCTTGAGCGGACAGTGAACTGGTTTCGTGAGCATACAGATGGGCATGATGAGACGATTGCAGATTCATTCGATGCTATGAAACAAGGTCTGTCGAAAGAAGATTGGCTTTAAGGCAGGCTATTCCACAGTCACAGATTTTGCCAGGTTTCGGGGCTGGTCAACATCGGTGCCTTTGATAACGGCGGTGTGATAGGCCAGCAGTTGGACCGGGATGGCGTAGAGGATCGGGGCGACGAACGGATCGACTTCGGGCAAGGCGACGGTGGCGTTGGCCAAAAGCCCAAGTTTCTTCACCCCCGGCTCGTCTGACATAAAGATCACCCGGCCACCGCGCGCAATGACCTCTTGCATGTTGGATGCGGTTTTTTCAAACAAGTCGTCGGTGGGGGCAATCACGATGACGGGAACGTCTTTGTCGATCAGGGCGATGGGGCCGTGCTTCATTTCCCCGGCGGCATAGCCTTCGGCGTGAATGTAGCTAATTTCTTTGAGTTTCAACGCGCCTTCCATAGCGATGGGGAAGCAACTGCCGCGTCCTAAATACAATACGTCGCGAGCTTCGGCTACTTCATGGGCCAATTCTTTGAGCCGTTCGTCGTGGTTGAGAACTTCCAACGCGCGTGCCGGGACTTCGACCAAGGCTTCGACCAGTTGGGCTTCGCGGGTATGATCGATGGTGCCTTTGGCTCGGCCCATAGCGATGGCGAGGCAGGATAAAACCACCAACTGGGTGGTGAACGCTTTGGTCGAGGCAACGCCCACTTCGGGTCCGGCATAGGTCAAAAGCGTCGCGTCACTTTCCCGGGCAATGGTGCTTTCGGGGACGTTGACGATGGATAAAATGTGTTGGCCGTTCGCTTTGGCATGACGCAAGGCTGCTAAGGTATCGGCGGTTTCCCCCGATTGCGAAACGAACACCGCCGCCCCGCCGTCCAACAACGGCGCGTTGCGATAGCGAAATTCAGAGGCCGTGTCGACATCCACCGGAATACGCGCCAACTGTTCGATCCAATAGCGCGCCGTTTGACAGGCATAAAACGAAGTGCCGCACGCGATCAAGGTAAGCCGCGTGATGGAGCTTAAATCAAATGGCAAGTCGGGCAGGGTGATGGTGCGATCTGCCGGATTGATAAAGCCCGATAAGGTGTCGCCGATGACTTGCGGCTGTTCATAAATTTCTTTGAGCATGAAGTGCGCATAGCCGCCTTTGCCAACTTGAGCCGACGTGAATTCGCTTTCTTTGATCGGACGCGTGACGGCTTCGCCGGCTTCGGTGAAAACGTCGGCCCCATCGCGACTTAATACCGCCCAATCGCCGTCTTCCAAATACATAACCCGGTTGGTCAAGTGCGCCAAGGCAATGGCGTCGGAACCCAAAAACATTTCACCATCGCCAAAACCCACCGCCAACGGACTGCCGCGTCTGGCCCCGATCATCAAGTCGTGGCGACCAGCAAAAATAATCGCCAAGGCAAACGCGCCTTGCAGGTGGCTAAGCGATTTTTGCACCGCTTGTTCGGGGCTAAGCCCGTCTTCTAGGTAAGCGGAAATAAGGTGCACCACGGCTTCGGTGTCGGTGTCGGATGCAAAGACATGGCCCTTGGCGGTGAGTTCTTCTTTGAGCTCTTGAAAATTTTCAATGATGCCATTGTGTACCACCGCGACGCGGTCCGTGGCATGGGGGTGGGCGTTGGCTTCATTCGGAACGCCATGGGTCGCCCACCGCGTGTGACCAATGCCAACATCACCCGGCAGCGGCGCGGTCTCTAGAACCTTGACCAAGTTGTGCAGTTTGCCTTCGGCGCGGTGACGATTGATAAGACCGTTATACAGGGTGGCAACGCCCGCAGAATCATAGCCTCGGTATTCCAGCTGTTTTAAGCCTTCGACCAAGCCGGGGGTGATGTCGTTTGTGCCAATGATGCCGATGATTCCGCACATAGGTTCGTTAGTCCTTTTTTAGTTTTTCTTTTTCGGCCCGTTTGCGATCGCGGTAGCGGGTCGCCGCCCCAAGCCCGGTTTTTTGGTCGGCCCGGGTGGTGACAACGGCATCGTCTTCGACATCGTGGGTGATGGTTGACCCGGCCCCGACGATGGCCTCTTTGCCAATGGAAACCGGGGCCACCAGAGCCGTGTTAGAGCCGATAAAGGCCCCGGACCCGATGACCGTTTGGTGCTTTAAAAATCCATCGTAATTACAGGTGATGGTGCCAGCACCAATGTTCGCATCTTGACCCACATGCGCATCGCCAATGTAAGACAGGTGGTTGACCTTGGCACCTGTGTCGATGTGGGCGTTTTTGATTTCGACGAAGTTACCGACCTTGGCCTCTTCGCCCAACGTGGTGCCGGGGCGCAGCCTCGCAAATGGTCCGACGATGGCGTGGGCTTTAATGTCGGTGCCTTCGATGTGACTAAAGCCTTTGATGTGGACATGGTTGCCAACCGTGACGCCGGGGCCAAAATGCACATTAGGTTCAAGGATGACGTCGCGACCGATTTTGGTGTCAAAGCTAAAATAGACGGTGGAAGGGTCGATCAGGGTGGCTCCGCCCTTCATGGCTTTGTCGCGCATTTCATCTTGGAAGATGACTTCGGCTTGGGCCAATTCAACCCGCGAATTGACGCCGATCAGTTCTTCTTCATCGCCTTCGACAACGACACAGCTAAAACCATCTTCACAGGCAAAGCTGATGCAGTCGGTGAGGTAATATTCCCCTTTGGCATTGTCGTTGGACAACCGAGATAAAAATTGCGGCAACAACGTCGCATCGAAACACATCACCCCGGAATTGCACAAACCAATATCAAGCTGTTCAGGCGTTGCATCATTTGCTTCGACAATGGCCATCAAGTCGCCTTCGTCTTCATCCAAAATCAAACGGCCATACGCGCCCGGTTCCATGGGCTCGAACCCCAACACCACCACCGACGGTGCAGGTTTGCCGTCTTCACCATCGCGAGCTTCTAACATGCCATTGATGGTTTGTTCGCTGATCAACGGTGTATCGGCATAAAGGATTAAAATATTGCCCTTGAACGCGCCCAACGCTTCGACGCCGACCTTGACCGCATCACCGGTGCCAGCCCGATCATATTGCACCGCCGTTGCGTGCGGGGCTACGGCGGCCTCAAGATTTTTCATGTCGGGTCCGACCACGACAATGGTCGTTTCCACGTCGATTTTATTCAACGTCGCCAGCAGGTGATTGACCATCGGTCGCCCCCCAACAGGGTGCATGACCTTGGGCATATCGGATTTCATGCGCGTGCCGAGTCCGGCGGCAAGAATGATGGCTGCGGTTTTCTTCTTTGACATTTGGTTGAGCCTGCCTACATAACTGAGGAAATCAATGGTTAAAGTGTCACATGCTGTATGCTGCGCCAAGCCAAAGATGACTCAATTTCATGACTTAGGATACATTAAGTATGGCTGATACCACATTAGGACACATTTCGTCGCTGATTTTTGATTTAGACGGCACACTTATCGACAGTGCCCCGGACTTGCAAGCCGCTGCGAACCGGATGTTGCCACCGTTGGGTCGCCGCGAGGTGACGGTCAAAGAAATACAGATGATGATCGGTGATGGCGTGCCCAAATTGGTCGAACGGTGCTTTGTCGCGACGGGCGACATTCCCCCCGCTGACGAATTGGCCACGCACGCCGCTGCCTTTGCCAAAGATTACGAGCCCAGGTCTGCCGAGCTGACCACTGCTTTTGACGGTGCGCACGACGTTTTGCAGCGTCTAAAAGACCGGGGTATCAAGCTGTCGATTTGCACCAACAAACCCTATGGCGCAACGATGCAAATTTTGAAAACCTTGAAATTAGCCGACTATTTTGACGTGGTGATTGGTGGCGATACGTTGCCCGGAATCAAAAAACCTGACCCGCGCCACTTGTTGGCAGCGCTGGAAAAAATGGGGGCCAGCCCAGAGCAAAGTGCCATGGTTGGTGACAATCATAACGATGTCATGGCGTCCCACGCTGCGGGCTTGCCCGTCGTTTTGCTTAGCCACGGTTACACCAAAACCCCGGTCGGTGAATTGGGCGCAGAAGCGGTGATTGATCACTTCGATGCTTTGGAAACGGCCCTGAAAAATTTGGCCTAACGTCGCCATCTTGACAGCCCCCACCCGGCACCGTATACGAACCGCACAAACACATTCGGGCGCGTAGCTCAGCGGGAGAGCACTGCCTTCACACGGCAGGGGTCACAGGTTCAATCCCTGTCGCGCCCACCATCAAAACCCTTAGGGAAACCTAGGGGTTTTTGTGCGTCTGAGGGCTGAAAATCACTGTCGCCAATTATGAGGGGCTTTAGGATACTCGTTCATCACAACACGTTGCGGCTGGTTTGGCGATGCGGATGCAAAGTTCGGGGCGACCACCACAGCAATCGTCGACCAAGAAAGCCAACAGATCATTGAGGTTATCGAAGTTCGCCGCATATATAATTTGCCGCCCTTTTTTTACACGCGTCACCAGTCCGGCGTGATGGAGGTCCTTGAGGTGAAAGGACAAAGTTGAGGGACCAACGCCCAGCTTCTGTGAAATGTCACCTGCGGGCATACCACCGGTTGCGATGAGGGTTTTGAAAATTTCCAAACGGACTTCGTTTGCCAACCCGGCAAGAACTTGTGTGGCTTGGGGAATGGTTATCTTCATTTGGAGGAGTCCTTAAGATGTTCATAAAATTGTCATTGACTTTCTTTATTCTTTCGATATTTATCGAAATGTCAAATTAATAAGCTATGCGCTATAGGAGATGACTGTGAGTGTTCGAATAGGAATTAACGGGTTTGGTCGCATGGGCCGTCTGGTGTTGCGTGCTGGATGGGGCCGGGCAGATTTAGAATGGTCACGGATTAATGAAATCAATACGGATGCGGCAGGAGCCGCGCACCTTTTGACGTTTGATTCTGTGCATGGTCGTTGGAACACGGAAGCGGGCTTTGATGCCAAAAACGTAATTGTTGAAGGTAAGCCTATCGCCTACAGCTCGACAGCGGCAATTGAAGATGGTCGTTGGGGGGGGCTGTGATGTCGTTTTGGAATGCACGGGCATGTTCCGTAAACCCGGCCAGTTACAGAGCTACTTCGATCAAGGCGTAAAAAAGGTTATTGTTGCCGCTCCGGTCAAAGAGGGAGCGCTTAACATTGTTTATGGTGTGAACGATCACGACTACGATCCGGTTTTTCACCACTTATTGACGGCGGCCAGTTGCACCACCAATTGCCTTGCCCCGGTGGTCAAGGTGATCCACGAACAGATCGGCATTAAACACGGGGCCATCACCACCATTCATGATGTTACCAATACCCAGGTGGTGGTCGATTATCCCCACAAAGACATGCGCCGCGCACGATCATCACTGATGAATTTGGTGCCGACAACGACGGGTTCGGCGACGGCGATTACGATGATCTATCCTGAACTTAAAGGGAAACTCAACGGTCATGCTGTGCGCGTGCCATTGTTGAACGCCTCGTTGACCGACTGCGTGTTTGAAGTGGAACGCCCGGTCACGGCTGAAGAGGTGAATGCCTTGTTCAAAGAGGCGGCCCTTGGCGACCTTGCCGGAATTCTTGGCTATGAAGACCGTCCCTTGGTGTCAACAGACTACGTCAACGACCCACGCTCATCCATTATAGATGGGCCATCAACGATGGTTGTTGATGGGACCCAAGTGAAAATATTGGCTTGGTATGACAATGAATGGGGATACGTAAACCGCATGGCGGATTTGGCGGTAAAAGTGGCCAAAAGCCTCTAGGCAGGGTGTGTGATGAGCGCAGAAATTCGTAATTATTGTTTGGTGACCGCAGCCTATTGGGGCTTTACCTTGACCGATGGTGCTCTGCGCATGTTGGTTTTGTTGCATTTTTATACCCTCGGCTATAGCCCCTTTGAAATTGCATCGTTGTTTTTATTTTACGAATTTTTTGGCATCGTGACCAATTTGGTTGGCGGATGGCTTGGCGCGCGGGTGGGCCTCAAAGTTACACTGCTTACGGGCTTGGCGCTTCAAGTTCTGGCCTTAGCGGGCTTGTCGATGTTTGATCCAACATGGCCAACAACAACAGGTGTCGCCGTTGTGATGGGCGCTCAAGCGCTATCCGGAATTGCAAAAGATCTCACCAAAATGAGCGCGAAAAGCTCGGTGAAGGTGTTGGTGCCATCGAATGAGCAAGGTGCCCTTTTTAAATGGGTGGCTATTTTAACCGGGTCAAAAAACGCCCTCAAAGGCTTGGGCTTTTTTATGGGGGGTGTGCTGCTCTCTAAATTGGGCTTTGCGGGCGCTCTTCAAACTATGGCAATCGGGTTGGGATTGGTGTTGGTGGTCTCCGTGTTTAGCTTGTCAGGGGATATGGGACAGGCAAAGACAAACGTTAAATTCACCGCCATTTTCTCGAACAACCGCAATATTAATTATCTATCCGCCGCGCGATTTTTTCTCTTTGGATCGCGCGATATCTGGTTTGTGGTGGGGCTGCCCTTGTTTTTGGCAACAACGTTGGGCTGGGATCATGCGGAAGTTGGCGGTTACATGGCCGCATGGGTGATCGCATATGGTTTCGTTCAAGCAGGTGCGCCTAAGTTATTTAGAAATTCTGACACGGTGCCGGGGGCTGGCATTTCCCGGCTTTGGATTTTGATCCTTGTCGTTGTAACCGTCATCATTGCGTTGGCGGTGCAGGCGGACGTAGCGTTAAAATACACCGTGACCATTGGATTGGGTGTTTTTGGCTTTGTATTCGCCATCAATTCCGCCGTGCATTCATATCTGGTTTTGGCTTATACGGAGACAGAACATGTATCGCTTAACGTCGGCTTTTATTATATGGCAAATGCGGGCGGACGCTTGGTCGGAACGATCTTGTCTGGGCTTAGCTACCAGTGGGGGGGATTGGTGATGTGTTTGGTTCTATCTGCACTGTTTCTGTTTGCGGCATGGTTGCTAAGTTTGCCGTTACCGAAATATGGTAACGATCAGAATGTTCAAACAAATTGAAGTGCCGCAGATCTAGGTTCATAGCGATTAACGCCTCTGCCCCTCATGAAACGACTATGCAAAGATTGAGAAGGGGAATGGAGGAGAGAGGGGGATTCGAACCCCCGGAACTATCGCTAGCTCAACGGTTTTCGAGACCGCCCCGTTCGACCACTCCGGCACCTCTCCATATGCCCCTTATTTGGGACGGCGGAGACTAACTTAAAGCTTATGACGATGCAAGCCGTTGGCCGTATTTATAGACATTATATATAATGTCCAAATAATGGCCCGGATACGGTGGCGAAATGTTAGCAATAGGCGTTGACTTCACTGGGTTTGCGCGTATATTGCGGCCTTTCCGACCCCGTGAGGTAACTCAGGGGCTATTTGTAATGCGCCGTTCGAGGCTAATTCCAAGTCTGGTGAGTGCCAGCGCCATAGAACGCGGACGTAAAGAAAAAGAGAGCGAAACACATGTTCGCAGTGATTAAAACCGGCGGTAAACAATACCGTGTCAGCGAAAACGACGTCTTTGTCGTTGAAAAACTTGTTGCCGAAGCTGGCGACACTATCCAATTCGACCAAGTCTTGATGATCGGTGAAGACGGCAAAGCCCCAACCGTGGGTTCGCCTTTGCTCGACAAGGCAACGGTCAGTGCCGAAGTTTTGAAACAGACACGTGGCGATAAGGTTATTATCTTCAAGAAACGTCGTCGTCAGAACTCGCGCCGCAAAAACGGCCACCGTCAAGAACTCACCTTGGTGAAGATTACGGGCATTAGCGCAACTGGCGCTAAGAAGGCTGCCGCTAAAAAAGCTCCGGCTGCAAAAGCTGAAGCCACTAGCGCCGAACCGAAAGCTGCCCCTAAGAAGGCTGCTGCGAAAAAAGCTCCAGCAAAAAAAGCTGCAGCTCCTAAAAAAGCTCCAGCGAAAAAAGCTGCAGCCAAGTCTGAGAAGGAATAACGACTCATGGCACATAAAAAAGCTGGTGGTAGTACCCGTAACGGCCGCGATTCAGCGGGCCGTCGTCTGGGCGTCAAAAAATTTGGTGGTGAAGCCGTGGTTCCTGGCCACATCATCATTCGTCAACGTGGCACCAAGTACAAACCTGGTTTGAACGTTGGCCTTGGCAAAGACCACACAATCTTCGCTCTCATTGAAGGCCGCGTTGCCTTTTCTGAAAAGAAGGGTCGCACCGTTGTTGGTGTGGAGCCGGCTGCGTAGCTCGTACGCAAGCCCAACCTAATTCTCAAAAGGGGAATGGCACGGGCCATTCCCCTTTTGTAATTTAGGGGGTAAGCTCCAATATAATTTTAAGGTCTCAAGTCATGAAGTTTCTCGATCAAGCCAAAGTGTTTGCGAAAAGTGGCGACGGTGGGAACGGCTGTATGTCGTTCCGCCGTGAAAAATACGTTTCGCTTGGCGGACCTGACGGCGGCAACGGTGGGCGCGGCGGTGACGTGGTGTTGCTGTGCGTTGATGGCCTCAACACCTTGATCGATTATCGCTATCAACAGCACTTCAAAGCGGGGCGCGGGCACCATGGCATGGGCAGCGACCGCACAGGTGCAGGTGGTGATGACATTATTTTGAAGCTACCCCAAGGCACCCAAGTTTTAGCCGAAGACAAAGAAACGATCCTGGCTGATTTGACCGAAGTGGGCCAGCGCGTGGTGTTGCTAAGTGGCGGTGGCCCCGGTTTTGGTAACGCGCATTTTAAATCCAGTACCAATCGTGCACCCCGGCGGACCGAACCCGGCTTTCCCGGTCAAGAAACTTGGATTTGGTTGCGCTTAAAATTGATCGCCGACGTGGGTTTGGTGGGCTTGCCCAATGCGGGTAAGTCGACGTTTATTTCTGCGGTGTCGCGGGCACGCCCCAAAATCGGCGATTACCCCTTTACCACCTTGCACCCCAATTTGGGTATGGTGCGCCGTGAAAACGACGAATTGGTGATTGCCGATATTCCCGGCCTGATCGAAGGCGCCAACGAAGGCCATGGTTTGGGAACGCGGTTTTTGGGCCACGTGGAACGGTGCGGTGCATTGCTGCATCTGATCGACGGCACCGCCGAAGACGTGGTTGAAAATTACAAAATCGTTCGGGCTGAATTGGATGCCTATGGTGCAGTGCTGCAAAACAAAACAGAAATTGTCACCTTGAATAAATGTGATGCCTTGCAAGAAGACGAAATCGCCGAAAAGAAATCCGCGCTGGAAAAAGCAACAGGTGGTTTTGTGCAGGTGATGTCTGGGGTTGCTGGCCTTGGTGTGACAGAGGTTACAAACTTGCTGTTTGACGAAGTCGCGGCTGCCCACCGTCGTGAACTTGGTGAGGAAACAGAGGACTATGCACCATGAGCGTCAAGCGTCTGATCCACGCCAAACGCGTGGTCATCAAAATTGGCTCAGCCCTGTTGGTCGACGAAGCCCACGGCACGGTACACCGCAAATGGCTACAAACCTTAGCGGCCGATGTCGCACGTCTTAAAGCGCGCGGCCAAGAGGTGGTTTTGGTGTCTTCGGGCGCGATTGCCGTGGGGCGCCGTTATTTAGGCTTGCCCGCTGGTGCGTTGAAATTAGAAGACAAACAAGCCGCCGCCGCCACCGGGCAAATTCGTTTGGCCCATGCTTACCAAGAGCTCTTGGGCGAACATGATATCACCGTGGCGCAGATGCTGATCACCTTGGATGATACCGAAAATCGCCGCCGTTATCTGAATGCGCGCAACACCTTGGACGCCATACTGCGTCGTGGCGCGGTGCCTTTGATTAACGAAAATGACACCGTGTCCACCGATGAAATTCGCTTTGGCGACAATGATCGTTTGGCGGCCCGCGTCGCCGCCATGTCCGGCACCGACCTGTTGATTTTACTCAGCGACATCGACGGACTGTACACCGCTGACCCCGGCCTTGATAAAAACGCCCAGCATTTGGGTGAAATTGACGCCATTACGCCTGAAATTGACGCTATGGCAGGCGGCTCTGGTACCGAGCACGGCTCTGGCGGCATGGTTACCAAGCTGGCGGCGGCTAAAATCTGTTTGATGAATGGTTGTGGCATGGTGATCACCAAAGGCCAAGGTGAGCACCCCATACAGCACTTAGAAAATGGGGCAAGGGCGAGCTGGTTCATATCCGATCTTTCCCCCGCCAAGGCCCGTAAACGGTGGATCGCTGGGTCCTTGCAAACTATGGGCGCGTTGGTTTTAGACGACGGCGCGCTTTCGGCCTTACAATCCGGCAACAGCCTGCTGCCTATTGGTGTGTCGAAAGTCGAAGGCACGTTTCAAAAAGGCGATGCGGTCGTTTTACACGATAAATCCGGCGTCGAGCTGGCGCGCGGTTTAAGCGCCTATTCCTCAATTGACGCGCAAAAAATAATTGGCAAAAAATCGTCGGAAATCGAAGCCGAATTGGGCTATCGTGGTCGCGACGAATTGATTCACCGAGACGACTTGGCCCTGACGGACTAGAAAGCAAATCCATGACTCAAGATATTCCACAGTTGATGAAAGACCTCGGTGCGGCGGCGAAGGCGGCGGCTTTGAAGCTTGCAACCGCGACGACGGAGGCCAAGAACCTAGCCCTACGTGAGGCGGCCACGGCCATTCGCGCCCAAGCATCGGTTATTCAAGCGGCCAATGAAATTGACGTTGTCGCGGCCAAAGCCAAAGGCCTGACGCCGGCCTTGATCGACCGTTTGGTTCTGAATGAGGACCGCATCGAAGCCATGGCTGCGGGTTTGGAAGTGATTGCCGATTTACCCGATCCCGTGGGCCGGGTGCTGGCCGATTGGGATCGCCCCAATGGTTTGAACATTCGACGCATCGCCGTGCCGTTGGGCGTGATCGGCGTGATTTATGAAAGCCGCCCTAACGTGACGGCGGACGCGGGGGCTTTGTGCCTAAAAGCTGGCAATGCGTCGATTTTGCGCGGCGGGTCGGAAAGTTTTAATTCCAGCAATGCTATTTATGCCTGCTTGGTTCAAGGCTTAATCGCCGCCAATCTGCCCGAAGCGGCAATTTCACGGGTGCCAACAACGGACCGGGCTGCGGTGGGTGAAATGCTCACCATGGTCGGTGTCATCGACGTGATTGTTCCCCGGGGCGGAAAATCTTTGATTGAACGGGTCACAGCCGACAGCAAAGTGCCTTTGTTTAAACACTTGGAAGGCATCTGCCATACCTATGTGGACCGGGCAGCGGACATAGATAAAGCCCGCGCCATTGTGGTGAACGCGAAAATGCGCCGCACCGGAATTTGTGGAGCGACCGAAACGTTGTTGGTGGACGAAGCGTTGGGGGCTGAGCCTTTGAAGGCTTTGGTCAGCGACTTGCTGGCGGCGGACTGTGAAGTACGCGGCGATGCCCAGGCGTGCGCGGTTGACAATCGTGTGATCTCAGCAGCGGCCCAAGATTGGAATACCGAATACCTAGATGCCATCATTTCGGTGAAAGTGGTGGCGGGTGTCAGCGGCGCTATGGCGCATATTCAAGCCCACAATTCCGGCCACACCGATGCGATCATCACCGAAGACGAGGCGGCGGCAACGGCGTTTTTGAACGGTGTTGATAGCGCCATTGTGATGCTCAATGCCTCGACCCAATTTGCCGATGGTGGTGAATTTGGCATGGGTGCCGAAATCGGTATTTCGACCGATAAAATGCACGCCCGTGGCCCGGTGGGTGTCGAACAGCTGACCAGTTTCAAGTACCAAGTCATCGGCAGCGGCCAGACGCGGCCGGTGTAAGGGGCTGATGTGAGCGATCTAAAACACCCGCGCCGCATTGGTCTGTTGGGGGGCTCGTTTAACCCCGCTCACGAAGGTCATCTGCACGTCTCGGCGTTAAGCTTGGAACAGTTGGGGCTTGATGAAATCTGGTGGTTGGTGAGTCCGCAAAATCCGCTGAAAGCGACCTCAGACATGGCGCCGTTTTCTGACCGTCTGGCGACAGCCAAACGGGTGGTGCAAAACCATCCCCAGATCCGTGTGAGTAACGTTGAGGCTCAATTGGGGATTCGTTACACGGTCGATACCTTGGCGGTGCTGCAATCAAAAAATTTAGACTGTGAGTTCGTGTGGATCATCGGTGCGGATAATTTGCGGCAAATGTTTAAATGGAAAGGCTGGCGAACAATTTTTCGCACCATCCCCATTGCCGTTTTCCCCCGCGCTCCTTATTCTCTAAGGGCGCTGCGGGGTCGGGCGGCACGGTGTTTTGCGGCGTATCGTATGCCTTCTAGTCAAGCCGTGCACTTGGCCGATATGCAGGCTCCGGCATGGGTTTTTTTAAAAGCCCCAACCCACAGTCAATCGGCAACACGAATTCGTCGCAAATTCCCGACAGAACGTCTATATTAGCGAGATGTTAAGGCGCATCTGAGAAACTTGAAACAGAACAACATCATAAAGGATACGGACCATTTCCAAGTCTGTTAAAACACCGCCCAAGGGCAAAGCCCTCTTAAAATTGGTCGAACAAACGCTCGATGACAACAAGGCGCAAGACGTCGTGGTCGTTGATCTTTCCGGTAAAAGTGACATCGCAGATTTTCTGGTGGTTGCTTCGGGCACTTCAGGGCGTCAAGTGGGCGCGATTGCCCAGCACTTGAGCACCTGCTTGAAAAGCAACGGCTATGTGAACGTTCCCATCGAAGGCTTACCCCAATGTGATTGGGTGTTGGTTGACGGTGGCGATGTGGTGGTTCATCTGTTCCGCCCAGAAGTCCGCACGTTCTATAACCTTGAAAAAATGTGGGACACGCCCGTGCAGCGCGATGAGGCCTTTGTAGAGGCCGAGGCAAAGGCCCCCGAGGTCCAAGCTTAAGTCGGAGAGACCGTGATGCGCACCCATTTGATTGCCGTGGGCCGCATGAAGGCTGGTCCAGAACGAACCTTGTTTGACCATTATGCTGCAAGACTTTCCCCATCCCCCCAAGTGCGAGAGGTGGAGGAAAAGCGTGCTTTGCCCTCGGCCAAGCGTAAAGCCAGTGAAGCCGCGCTGTTGTTGGGGGCGGTTCCGGACGGGGCGATGATTGTCGCCATGGACGAACGCGGCAAGAGCTTGTCTTCGCCAGTTTTCGCTACCATGTTAGGAGAGTGGCGAGATGAAGGAATCCGCGATGTGGCCTTTATCATTGGCGGTGCAGATGGCTTGGATAAGAGCGTGCGGCAAAAGGCCAACTTGACTTTATCCCTGGGCGCCATGACTTGGCCGCATATGTTGATGCGCGGCCTGTTGGCGGAACAAATTTACCGTGCTCATGCGATTTTAACGGGGCACCCTTACCATCGTGAATAATGAACGAAAAAAGCGTATAAAAGTATCATGACCGATTCTCTTAGAAAAGACGTAAAAAAGCCCGTTGTTCTGTGCATTTTGGACGGTTGGGGCGAGCGTGGCGAAACGCTAAACAACGCGATTAAAAGTGCCAAAGCCCCCAATTGGAAGCGGCTGGCAAGAACCTGTCCAAAATCCAAGTTAAGCGCGTCGGGTTTAGACGTTGGCTTGCCGGACGGCCAAATGGGCAATTCCGAGGTTGGCCACATGACCATTGGTTCGGGTCGCACCATGTTGCAAGACTTGCCGCGTATCGACACGGCCATTCACGACGGCACCTTAGACGACAACCCAGAACTCATGAACTTTATTGAAAAATTGAAGGCCAGCGGTGGCACCTGTCATTTGATGGGCTTGTTGTCTGATGGCGGTGTGCACAGTCACCAATGGCACATCCGCACCTTGGCGGCGATTGTCTGTAGTGCAGGCGTTCCGGTGAAGGTTCATGCCTTTTTAGATGGTCGCGATACGGCGCCCAAAAGTGCCAAGACTTTGGTTCGGCGGTTTGAAACCGAAAGCCGTTACATGCCGTGCATTTCGTTGGGTACGGTGATTGGCCGCTACTGGGCCATGGATCGCGATCAACGTTGGGATCGGGTGCAAAAGGCCTATGAGTGCTTGGTCAATGGCACCGGAGATCGGTGTGAAAAAGCCGCTGATGCCATTAAAAACGCTTATGACAATAATATCACGGACGAATTTGTTGAACCCACAGCCATCGGTGACTACAGCGGAATGCAAGACGGTGACGGCATTTTGATGGGGAACTTTCGAGCCGATCGGGCGCGGGAAATTTTGACAGCGTTGGCGGACCCAGATTTTGACGGATTTGAACGGTCTCGTACCGTTAAGTTTGCTGGCCTGTGTGGCATGGTGGATTATTCAGACGACCTTAAAGATTACTATCAGGCATTGTTCCCCCATACGGAGCTGACTGAAATACTGTCCGAAGTGATCTCTAAGGCGGACCTTAAACAGTTGCACATCGCGGAGACGGAAAAATACGCCCACGTCACGTTCTTTTTTAACGGAGGTCAAGAAAAACCATTTCCTGGCGAGCAGCGGGTTTTGGTGAATTCCCCTCGAGTCGCGACCTATGACCTACAGCCTGAAATGTCGGCCTTTGAAGTCACCGATAAATTGGTGGCGGCGATTGAAGGCGGGGCTTTTGATTTTATTGTCGTCAATTACGCCAACGGCGACATGGTGGGCCATACCGGTGTGATGGCGGCGGCGATCCAAGCGGTCGAGGCTTTAGACGTGTGCTTGGGACGATTGGAAGATGCCATTGTAAACGCCGACGGCGTGATGCTGGTCACCGCAGATCATGGAAATTGCGAAAAAATGCTAAACGGCACGCAACCGCACACGGCCCATACCTTGTTCCCGGTTCCCGCCGTGTTGGTCAATGGACCTAAGGATGCGTCCGGCCTGAGGGACGGTGGGTTGGCCGATTTAGCCCCAACCATGTTAGACCTTCTGGGGCTAAAGGTGCCAAATGCCATGACCGGAAAAACCTTGATCAAAGGACATGGTGGTGAAGATTAAGCCAATCCTTTTGGTGGCGTTGATCACAGCCCTAGGGATGCCCACTTGGGCCCCCATAGCGTGGTCCCAAAGTGCTGGTAAAAAACTTCAAGCCGTTGAGCAAAAAATTCAGAAAAGTCAGGCTGAAAGCGCTCGCCAACGCGCCACAGCGAAGGCCCTGAAAAGTGAAATCGACACCATCAATGTTGATTTGGTCGCGGCGGCCAAAAGGGTTCAGCAACAAGAAGTCCAGGTGGTGATGTTGGAAGGCGAATTGTCTCGCTTAGAACGGGAAGCCGCCACAAAAAGTGGGCAATTGCGCGAACGTCGCCAACAATTTTCTGGCGTGGTGATGGCGTTAAGCCGAATTGCCCGGTTCCCCACCGAAGCCCTGATTGCCCAACCCATTCCCCCCGAAGACACGGTGCGGTCCGCAATTTTGCTGCGTGCGGCCGTGCCCGCCATTGAAACCCGCGCCAAGATGTTAAAAGATGAAATTCAAAATCTAAATAACACCCGGTCCCAAGTGGATAGCCGACGCTCAGCCCTACAAGGGGCTTTGGAAACTTTGCAGATCGAAGAAGATCGCATCAATGCGATCCGCAAACGAAAAGCAGCCCTGCGCGCCGAAGCCATCTCAAAAAGTCGCGTTGCCCATACCGAAGCCCGCAAGTTGGCCAAGAAAGCCAAGTCTTTGCGCGATTTGGTGGGGCGCTTAGGCGATCAAAAGAAAAAACAACAAAAAGCGGCCTTGGCTAAGGTCGCAAGAAAAAAACCTTCGCGTACATCTGGCGCGACCCACAGGGCTACCCCCACAGCTTCGGCCTCAGACTTAAGGGCTTTGGGTAAAATTGCCGTGATTTCCAAAGCCCGAGGTCACCTGCCTTTTCCGGCCACCGGACGCTTGGTGGGTTTGTATGGGCAAGCCTTGCAAGGTGGCCTGGCCAGGAAAGGAATTTCGATTGCCACCCGGGCTGGCGGCCAAGTTATTGCTCCGTTTGATGGAAAAGTTGTCTTTGCCGGACCGTTTCGTGGGTACGGCCAGCTCTTGATCATTGATCACGGAGAAGGATACCATAGCTTGCTTGCAGGGCTGGGTCGGATTGATGCCGAAATCAGCCAGCCCGTGTTGGCCGGAGAGCCTGTCGCCTTGATGTCTGACAAAGGTGGTCTTGATGGTGGCGGTGAGCCCGTTCTTTATGTAGAATTCCGTCGAGACAACCAACCGATTAACCCCCTGCCATGGCTCGTAGCCCGCAAAGGAAAACCTAAGGGATGAAAATTCGCACATTCGCTAGCCCCATCTTCGTTTCCATTTTAGCCGCCCTGTTGAGTTTCTCCGTGCCAACGACCAAGGCTTTTGCGGCCGAACAAGCGGCACCTGCAGCGGCGGAGTTGTCGCCGGACGAGACCTATAAGTTGTTGCAATTGTTTGGCGATGTGTTCGAACGGGTGCGGGCGGATTACGTTGAAAAGCCATCTGAACAAAAACTCATTGAAGCGGCCATCAATGGGATGTTGAGTTCCTTGGACCCGCATTCAAGCTATATGACCGCCAGATCCTTTAACGAGATGCAGGTTGAAACCAAAGGCGAATTTGGTGGTTTGGGGATTACCGTCACCATGGAAAATGGCCTTGTCAAAGTGATTTCTCCGATTGATGATACGCCCGCAGCCAGGGCAGGCGTGATGCCGAACGATTATATCACCCACTTAGACGGTGAACCCGTTATGGGGCTAACATTGTCTGAAGCCGTTGACAGAATGCGCGGCCCGGTGGGCAAGGATTTGCTGGTTAAAATTTTGCGTGAAGGCAAAAAGCCGTTTGATGTGACGCTGACGCGCGCCATCATCCCGCTGCACACGGTCAAATCCCATCTAGAAGGCGATATTGGGTATATCCGCATCACCTCGTTTAATGGCAAACCTTCTCAAGATATGAAAAAGGTCTTACTTAAACAGCAAAAGGACCTGAAAGCAGATGGCAAAGCCATGCGGGGTTTGGTGTTGGATTTGCGCAACAATCCAGGTGGATTGCTGAACGAGGCGATTGCCGTGTCTGAAATCTTCCTTGGTAAAGGCGAGGTGGTCTCCATTCGTTCGGAGCAACACCCTGAAAATGCCCAACGGTTTAATGCCCGTCCCGGCGATATGACGGACGGATTACCGTTGGTGGTTTTGATTAATGGTGGCTCAGCATCGGCCTCGGAAATTGTTGCCGGAGCCTTGCAAGACCATCAGCGCGCGATCATCATGGGCACCAAGTCCTTTGGTAAAGGTTCTGTGCAAACGATCTCGCCTTTGAACAACGGAAAGTTTGGAGCTATGCGCATGACGACGTCGCGCTATTACACGCCTTCAGGTCGGTCCATCCAGTCAGTTGGTATTTCGCCTGACGTGAATGTGCCGCAAGCAAAGCTTGAGGTGGTTGAACCCACAAGCCAACGTCGCGAACGCGATCTGCGCGGAGCTTTGGATAAAGAAAACGGCAAAGCCGCTGCGGAAAAAGCAGCAGCCGATGCGAAGGCGACCGACAAGGCGCCTAAGGATTACCAATTAACGCGGGCCTTAGACTTGATCAATGGCATCTCATTGTTCAAAACCATGTCCAATTAACTCTAACGAGTGTTGGCAGAGAGAAGTGTGATGAATTTATGCTGGGGGATGCGGTGACGTGAAGCTTCCGCTCATCAGTAAATTGGGGGCGATAACAGGCGTGTTTGCACGCCTGAACCCCAAAGGCTTGCTTGCCAAACTGCCTCAGATCAAACTTCCTTTGCCAAAGGGCTTGCTTGCCAAATTTAAGGGCAAAAAGGGCGATGACGATGAGCATGGAGGCTCTGTCGTTATCGAAGATGAAGACGAAGACCTGTTTGGCGATCTCGGCGATCTTGATGACTTGGATGCACAGGCGAAAGAATCTGAGCAAGAAGCCAGTGCGGCTAAGGCTGAAGCCGAGGCGAAAGCGGCTGCTGAGGCGGATGATGAAGACGGCGAAGCCGCCGACGACGATATGGACATTGACGCCGGTCCCGTCGCCGAAGAAGCCTCAAGCGATGTTCAAGCCCTGGCTGACTTGGAAGCCATGCCGGACTTTGATGAAGGCAATTTTGCGAGCGGGCAAGACGACGATGATGATGACGACGACGACGACGATGATTACGATTATGACGATGACGATGACGATGATGAAGAAGGTGCAGGTCGCGACAAAATAAAGAAACTTGCGTTCATCGCTGGCGGTGGTATAGCGGCCGCCGTTCTTTTGGGTGGGGCGGCTTGGATGTATATGGGTAACGGCAGTGATCCCGCTCCAGATACGGCATCGAAGCCTGCAGCCAATGGCGAAATGGTCTTTAATCTAGATAGTTTGCCACCCGCCCCAGACCAACCGGTTCAGCCACGCAGTGCGCCTCTGGCGCCTCAGCATAAACCGCCCGCCTTCGTACAAGACGGCGGCGGTGGCGACGTCGCACCTGCGGTCAGTGAACCCGGCACGTTAACGGGCGGTCAGTCCATTGCCTCGTCAGGCCTTGGGCAAGAGTTGGCGGCCTTAGGCCTTGATCAAGTGCAACAGCCCGGCGCGGGTATTGTTGTGCCCTCCATGAAAAAAGCCTCATTCAAGGGGCTTGGGACGTGGCCGCCTGGTGCCGCCTTGCAAGCGGCCCCTCTGGCAAGTTTGGTCAACGTTACAGAGCTTGGCCCTTTGCCTGTGGTGGATAAAGATGGCAACACCCCCTTTGATGCTTACGCGCGCCCAGAACCTAAGATAGATGCTGCTAAACCCCGGCTTGCCCTGATTATAACGGGTTTGGGAACGTCGCGGGCGGCAACGGAATCAGCTCTTTCGGCCCTTCCTTCGGATGTCTCGTTTGCTTTGGATATCTACGCGCGGGGCTTAGATTTCTGGATGAAAAAAATGCGTGGGGCCGGGCATGAAGTGCTTTTAGAAATGCCATCCGAAGGGGACCAATTTCCCTTCTTTGATCCGGGTCCTGGTGCTTTAAGAACGATCATTACGCCGGAGGAAAACCTCAAGAAATTGGCGTTTATTCTCAGTCGAACGTCTGGTTATTTTGGTGTTTTGTCGACCTATGGCGGAAAATTTTTGGGCGACGAAGAGCAAATTCAAAACATCATGAAGGCATTGAACCATCGTGGTTTAATGTACGTCGATGGTGGGGCAAAGGGCTCGAAAGGTCCTCATGCGGCCTTAAAACAGGATATGCCCTGGGCTATTGTTGAACTGAACCTTGATGACGCTGAAGGTAAGGCCGCCTTGCAGAGACAATTTAGTGAGTTGGAAAGCATCGCTCTCAAACGGTCGATGACCGTTGCTAGCATCTCGCCTACGCCTTTGACGTTGAAACTCATAAGTGCGTGGCTACAATCGCTTGAAGCTAAAAACATACAGCTGGTCCCCGTTTCGGCGCTGGCTAAAAAACAAATCCTCAGGTAGAACCCGGTCATGAGCAAAAAAACATCGACAAAACAAAACCTTCCTTATCGTTTGGGCGTGGGCGTGGTGGTGTTGAATGCGGCGGACCAAGTTTTCGTGGCGCAGCGCATTGATACCCCAGGCGATGCTTGGCAGATGCCCCAGGGCGGGATTGATAAGGATGAAGATCCAGGCCAAGCCGTTTTTCGCGAACTCAAAGAAGAAATTGGCACGGATCACGTCGAAATCATTGCCGAATGCCAAGGCTGGATGACTTATAATTTGCCCAAGAAACTGCAAAAAACAGTCTGGAAAGGCCGCTACCGTGGACAAAAACAAAAATGGTATGTGGCGCGCTTTTTGGGGCTAGACTCAGATATCGATTTGACTGCGGATAAGCACCCAGAATTTTCGGCTTGGAAGTGGGCGGACTTTGACACCCTTCCGGACCTGATTGTGCCTTTCAAACGGGGCCTCTATCAAGACATCGTCGCGACCTTTCGCCATTTGATAAGTAAGGACTAGCGCCCATGGTGTATCTGCAAATTTTGGCTGGTTTTGTGTTGTTGTTGGGCGGCGCAGAATTTTTAGTCCGAGGTGCTGTGCAAGTGGCGGCTAAGGCTGGACTGTCGGCGATGCTGATCGGTATGACCGTTGTGGCCTTTGGCACCTCAGCCCCAGAATTTGTTGTGAGTTTGAATGCGTCTTTGGATGGGGCGTCCGGTCTTGCACTGGGCAATATCATTGGTTCAAACATTGCCAATATACTGCTGATTCTAGGTGTCACCGCCTTGTTTGCCCCGATTGTCGTCGATGCCAAAGCGGTGATCCGCGATGCGTTGATGGTTATGGGCAGTTCTGTCCTGTTCGCTTGGGTGTGCCTGACCGGAACCATTAGCTCGATGGCTGGTGGGTTCATGTTCTTAATATTGCTCGGCTACTTTGTCATGTCATACTTGCGCGAACGCAAAAACCACCATTCCAGTGCAGACTTGCACGCCCGCGAAGCCGAAGAAGTTCAAGATCTTGAAATGAGTATGTCCATCGCCTGGCTGTGCTTGATTTGCGGTTTAGCAGCGGTGGCTTATGGCGCTGATTTATTGGTTACGGGGGGCAGTGACGTGGCCCGTGGGTTTGGCGTGTCAGAAGAAGTCATTGGCCTGACATTGATTGCATTTGGCACGTCCTTGCCTGAATTGGCCGCCTCGGTGATGGCTGCGTTGCGGGGCCATACAGACGTTGCGATCGGCAATGTGATTGGCTCTAATTTGTTCAATATTCTGTGTGTTGGCGGCGGTGTTTCTTTCATCGTTCCGATGACGGTTCCCCAACAGTTACAAAATTATGATTTGTGGGTGATGATTGCGGCAACCATTTTGTTGCTGGTTTATTTAACCCTTGGAAAACGCTTAGGCCGTCCTGATGGCCTTGCGTTTGTCGCCGTTTATGGCCTTTACATCACAACCCAAGCGGTTGGCGTCGACAAGGTCCTTGGAATGCTGGGTTAGGGTCATGACAGATTTGCAATTATCCAATGTTTTGGTTACCGGGGCGGCGCACCGTATTGGGCGTGCGATTGCTTTGGACTTGGCCGCGCATGGATTTGGCGTTGCCGTTCATTATGGAAAGTCCCAAGAAGCGGCAGAAAGCTTGGTAAAATCCATCCGCGATGCTGGCGGGCGCGCAACTTCTATTAAGGCTGATCTGGCCATCGAGTCCGAAGTGAACAGTATGATTCCCACCGTTACAAAGGCTTTGGGGCCTTTGACGCTGTTGGTGAACAATGCGTCGGTGTTTGAACATGATACGATTGAGACCGCCACTCGCGAAAGCTGGGACCAGCATATGGACGTTAACTTGCGCGCACCGTTTGTGTTGTCGCAAATTTTCGCCGACCAAGTGCCCGAAGGGCTTGAAGGTAATATCATCAATGTTTTAGACCAGCGCGTATGGAACCTGACGCCGTTTTTTATGACCTATACGTTATCTAAGACGGCCCTGTGGACCTTGACCCGGACGTTGGCGATGGCTTTGGCCCCCAAAGTCCGGGTGAACGGGATTGGTCCAGGGCCAACGTTGAAAAACGTCCGCCAGTCCGAACAAGAATTTGCGCGCCAATGGACCGAACTGCCACTGGGCCGCCGTGTATTACCTGAAGAAATTACCGATGCGGTGCGCTATATTCTTCATGCCCCTTCGATGACAGGGCAAATGATCGCCTTGGATGGCGGGCAACACTTAGGATGGGGGGCGAAATCAAATATGCCGCCGCCCATCGAATGAAATTTTAGGTCTTTTAAAAGGGTCTCTTATGAACAAGTCTCGCGTCCTTCGGTCTAGCCTGTCGCTGGTGACTCCGCCGTCTATTGCCGATGCCCGGGCGGGTATTCGGCATGTGTTTATCCGCGACTTGGAATTGCTGTGTTTTATCGGCATTTATGACCATGAAAAAACGGCCAAACAAAGGGTGCGTCTGAATTTAGACTTAGCGGTTTATGAGGGGGAAGCATCCAGCGTCGCCGATGACATCGAAAATGTCGTTTGTTATGAAAAAATCACCACCGCTGTGCGCGCCGTGTGCGCCCAAAAACACATCAATTTAGTCGAGACTTTGGCGGAAGAAATCGCCATCGTATGCTTGCTGCATACACAGGTACGTTCGGCGCGGGTGCGGGTCGAAAAACTGGACGTGTTCGAAGATGCATTTAGCGTCGGTGTGGAAATCGAACGCTTTAATCCTGAAGTATAGATTCATCTTTATTTAAGGAATTGTCAGGCTCTTTGAGTAACTTAGGCGCTTGACTGTCCGCGCCAGTTTTGCACAGTCGGTCTCGTTCTTGTTTTACCCCTCTTATCAACTTGAAATCGCGTTTCAGTTTTATGACAGAGCAAATAGTGTAAAATTAATCCTTATTTTTCAATTAGTTAGTTATGTGCTCAAATTTTAAGCAAATACAAGGACTCTAAGGAGTCCATAGGGCGAAGCTCTACGGTCTGGCTTTGCCCACATAGTTATCCACAGGATTCGTGGATAGATTTTTGTCTTTAAGGTGAGGTTTTTACCTTAAGGGCTTGAAAGTACGACAAAGCTTTACGTTTGGACATAAATAAGCGAAATTTATTTTATGATAGAGTCAAAACCTCCGCTCTCGACGCCCCCTGGTTCCGTCTGTGAGCCCACCCCAAAAATGGGCGTGGCGGTGATTAAACACCATCTCAAATCCCTGCCGTCTAAACCGGGCGTTTATCGTATGATTGGGGCCGATGGACGGATGCTCTATGTGGGCAAAGCCAAGGTCTTAAAAAAGCGCGTCGCTAACTATACCAAGACCGATCAACTGAGCATACGCATCCAGCGTATGGTATCCCTGACTGCGACCATGGAATTTGTCACCACGCATACCGAGGTCGAAGCCTTGTTATTAGAGGCGAACCTGATTAAAAAACTGGCCCCGCGCTACAATATATTGCTGCGTGACGACAAAATGTTTCCCGACATTTTATTGACCTCGGACCATGCCTTTCCCCGGGTGGTCAAACATCGGGGCGCCCACAAAGACGGTGGTGAGTATTTTGGTCCGTTTGCCAGCGTGTGGGCGGTCAATGAGACTTTGACCATTTTACAGCGGGCGTTTTTGTTGCGCACCTGTTCCGATGGTGTCTTTGCCAACCGCACGCGGCCCTGTTTGTTGTATCAAATCAAGCGTTGTTCTGGTCCGTGTGTAGACGGCACTGTCGACCATGTGGCTTATCAGGCCCTGGTTGATGAGGCCCGGCAGTTCTTGGCCGGAAAAAGTCAGGATATTCAAAAGCGTTTGGCGGGCAAGATGCAAATGGCCAGCGATGCGATGGACTTTGAAAAAGCCGCCGAATATCGAGACCGCATCCGCGCCCTGGCGCGCATTCAACAACATCAAGACATCAATCCAGCCAACCTTCAAGACGCCGACGTGGTGGCCTTGGCGCAAAAGGGCGGCATGAATTGCGTACAGGTGTTTTTCTTTCGGGGCGGGCGAAACTACGGCAATCGTGCCTATTTCCCCAGCCAAGCCAACGATGAAGAAGCGGGCGATGTCATAGAGGCGTTTTTGGGTCAGTTTTATGCCAAGCACACGCCGCCGCGTGAAATCTTGCTGAGCCATGAAATCAAGCATCCGCACTTGGTGGCCGAGGCCTTGGCGGTGCGCGCCGAACGCAAGGTGGCGTTGAGCGTACCGTTGCGAGGCGGACGCCGCCAGCTTGTCGATCATGCCTTGGAAAATGCCTTTGAGGCTTTAGCCAGACGCCGGGCCGAACGCAGCAGCCAAGAAAAGCTGCTTGAATCCCTGGCAAAGCTGTTGGGTTTAGAACATCCCCCCCGGCGCATTGAAGTGTATGACAACTCGCATGTGTCCGGCACCAATGCGGTCGGCTGTATGATTGTCGCTGGACCGGAAGGTCTGCTGAAAAGCGCCTATCGTAAGTTCAACATCAAAGGGGCTAGCAATGCTGAGGCTGGCAAAGACGGTTACGCCCCCGGTGATGATTACGCCATGATGCGCGAAGTCTTAGAACGGCGTTTTAAAAGTGCCTTAAAAACCCAAGCCGAAAACGGCGGGGAACGCGATGCCAATTGGCCCGATTTATTGTTGATTGACGGCGGTCGAGGACAGTTGGGCGTGGTGTTGCAGGTGTTGGAAGAGTTAGGCATTTCGGACGTCGCAGTTGCTGGGGTCGCCAAGGGGCCGGACCGCAATGCGGGACGCGAACGGATATTTTTAGCAGGCCAACCCGCCATTGCCTTAGAAGAGCGTGATCCCGTGCTGTATTTTGTCCAAAACCTGCGCGATGAAGCCCATCGATTTGCCATCGGCACCCACCGGGCGCGGCGCTCTAAATCTCAACTGAAATCTCCCCTCGATGATATTCCCTCCATTGGGGCCAAACGCAAAAAAGCCTTGTTGCACCATTTTGGTTCAGCCAAAGCCGTCGAAGAGTCAGGATTGGCGGATTTAGAAACGGTTGAGGGCATCTCGAAGGCCACGGCTCAACAAATTTATGATTGGTTTCACGGTAATTCTTAAAAAGATCAAACCAGCCGTGGCATATTTTAGAAAAATTCCTTACATATAAGACATCATGGTTTTAAACATACCCAACATTTTGACCGTATCGCGCATTGTCGCCATTCCCGTGGTCTTAGGCTTCATCTATTTAGGGGGAGAGGTCGGCAATTGGCTGGCGTTTTCGGCCTATACCTACGCCTGTATCACCGATTTTTTTGATGGCTACTTGGCCCGCGCATGGCATCAACAATCGGCGTTTGGTCGGTTCTTGGACCCCATCGCTGACAAGCTTTTGGTGGCTGGTGTTTTGTTGATGTTGGTCGGCGTCCAAACCGTCTCGGCGATCCATGTGTTGCCCGCTGCCGTTATCTTGTGCCGGGAAATCTTGGTTTCTGGATTGCGTGAATTTTTAGCCGAAGCCCGCGTCAGTATGCCCGTCAGTCTTCTCGCAAAATGGAAAACAACCATTCAAATGCTGGCCTTGGGATTTTTGATCGTTGGTTTCATAGGGCCGGACTTCGGTCCTTATGGCCCCATTGGCCCCGTCAGCACTTGGGAAATTGGCATTTTCGGTCTGTGGGCGGCTGCCTTGATCACCATCATCACGGGCTATGACTATCTTCGTTCGGGCCTGCGTCACATTGCCGAATCCGATAAGGACTACAGTGGGGGGAACTAAGTGTGTCTGACGTAAAAGATGACTGCTTTCAGGGTGATGATGAGATGTTGCCCTTTCTCAAAGGCCTCGACATTCTACACCAAAATACCCACCGTGTTGTGGGTACCGAAACGGTTTCATTGCCCAAAGCCTTGGGCCGTATTGTCGCCAAAGATATCTTGGCCCCCTTAAATGTCCCCAGCCATAACAATTCTGCCGTTGATGGTTATGGTGTGGCGTTTGCAGATTTAAATAAAGACGCCCCCACACGGTTGCCCGTTACCGCCCGTATTGCGGCGGGGCATCCGCTTGACCGTCCAACCACGCCCGGTGAAGCGGTTCAAATCTTTACGGGCGGGGCTATCCCCAACGGTATCGATACGGTGTTTATGCAAGAAGACGTCACGCGCGATGGTGATGATGTCGTTTTACCCGCCGGACTAAAATTGGGGGCGAACGGCCGCTTGGCTGGCGAAGACGTCAAAGAAAATGACGTCATCATTGCGGCGGGGAGCGTGCTGCGCGCCCAAGAAATTGGCTTGGTCGCTTCGGTTGGACTGGGCAGCGTACAGGTCTTTAGGCCCTTGCGGGTTGCCGTGTTTTCCACCGGCGATGAAGTTGTCGATCCTGTTTATGATGGCGCGAATGCCGTGGGGGATGGTCAAGGCACCATCTATGACGTCAATCGCTATTCCATTGCGGCGTTGTTAAGGGGATTGGGCTGTGAAGTGACCGACCTTGGCATTTTGCAAGACAAAGTCGCCGAAATTCGTTCAGCCTTGCATGATGCCGCTGCTGGCCACGATTTGATCCTCACCTCGGGCGGGGTCAGCATGGGCGAAGAAGATCATATCAACCGTGTTGTCGAAAGCCTAGGTTCCATCGCATTTTGGCGCTTGGCGATTAAGCCCGGGCGGCCTATGGCGTTTGGAAAAATTGTGGATACCGCCTTTATCGGTTTGCCGGGAAATCCGGTGGCGGCCATGGTGATCTTTATGCGCGTGGCGCGGCCATTGATCTTAAATTTGTCGGGTCGTGTTGATTATGACGTCCCGGCTTATCAAGTCTCGGCTGGCTTTTCATTTGAAAAAAAGAAAGGCCGGCGCGAATGGCTGCGGGCGTGGTTAGAGACCGATGAATTGGGCCAAATGCGCGTGGTGAATTTCCCCCGTCAAGGATCAGGCCTCTTGACCTCGATGGTGGTGGCAAGCGGTCTTGTCGAATTGACGGAAGAAGTCGAAAGCGTCAAGCCGGGCGATCTGGTGAGCTTTTTATCGTTTCGGGATATGACCCAATGAAAATCCTTTATTTCGCATGGCTGAAAGAAAAAACCGGGCTCAGTTCTGAAGATTGCCCCTTGCCAGACGGGGTCACGGACGTGGCAGGTTTGATCGATTGGTTGATTCAGCGTGGGGATGGGTTTGATGAAGCCTTTAAGGACCAAAATTTGGTTCGGGTGGCCGTGAACCAAGAGCATGTGGACGTTGATTGCCCGCTGTCTGATGGCGATGAAGTGGCCTTTTTCCCCCCCGTCACGGGTGGTTGAGGGGTGTCATGATCCGGGTCCAAGAACAAGATTTTGATATCGGGCTTGAAGTTGGAAAACTGACGGATGGCAATACGCAGATTGGCGGCGTGTGTTTTTTCGTTGGTCTGGTGCGTGACTTCGCCGGGGATCAAGAGGTTTCAAACCTGACCTTAGAACATTATCCGGGCATGACCGAAAAACAACTCCAAGACGTTGAGGCCGAAGCCCAGGTGCGCTGGCCGCTGGAAGCTTCGCTGATCATTCATCGTTTTGGAAAATTATCGGCGGGTGATAACATTGTGATGGTCGCCGCCGCCTCCGAGCACCGAGCCGCCGCCTTTGAGGCCTGTCAGTTTTTGATGGATTGGTTAAAGACCAAGGCCCCGTTTTGGAAAAAAGAATCCAGCCCCGACGACGTGCAATGGGTGGCCGCCAAGGCCGATGACGAAGCCCAAGCACAGCGCTGGAATACGCCTAAAAAAGGAAGCTGACGGATGGTAAAAAAAACAAAAGATCGGTTTCAAGACGAACGCGATGCCCCGCTTAAAGCCTATAAGGATATGGATTTTCTGGCCAGCCGCGCCGGACGGCCTTTGCGTATTATGTCTGAGTTTTTTGAACCGGAAGATCGCTTCGATAAGCATAATATTTCCGACACCATTGTCTTTTTTGGCTCAGCCCGCATTCGCTCGCGTGAAGATGCCGAGCGCGCTCTTGCCTCTGCCGAAAAACACGGCGGGGATGTTGCTCGGGCGCAAAACACTTTGGATATGTCGCGCTATTATGAAGAATCCCGTGCTTTAAGCGCGCGTCTGACCGAGTGGTCTAAGGGCCTTAAGGGCAAAGCCAAACGCTTTGTCGTGTGCACAGGCGGTGGTCCCGGCATTATGGAAGCCGCCAGTCGTGGGGCCGCAGAGGCCAAAGGCAACAACATCGGGCTAAACATTTCCTTGCCGTTTGAACAGCATCAAAACCCTTACATCACCCGTGAACTGGCATTCGATTTTCATTACTTTTTTATGCGAAAGTTTTGGTTTTCCTATCTCGCCAAGGCGGTGGTGGTGTTCCCCGGCGGCTATGGCACGTTGGATGAATTTTTCGAACTGATGACCTTGGTCTCAACCAGAAAAATGGGCAAGCCAATGCCTGTGGTTCTGTTTGGCTCTGAATACTGGGACGAGATCATGAACTTAGATGCCATGGTCAAACACGGCACCATTTCACCCAGCGATTTAGAACTGTTTCGCAAGGTCGATACCATCGACGAAGCGTTCGAATTCCTGACCGAAGAATTAACCAAGCACCACGTCGATAACCCCGGCGGCAGTATGTAGCCTACAGCGACGTGCGGCCGACCAGCTTTTCGTAATCGGCGCGCAGGGTTTTGGTGATGTCGCCGACGGTATAGGTCATGTCGTCGATGGCCCCAACGGGCGTGACTTCTGCCGCCGTTCCGGTGAGGAACACTTGGGTCATATTCACAAGCTCTTCGGGCAGGATGGTCCGTTCAATAACTTCGATGCCACGGGCTTTGGCCAAATCAATGACGGTGCGCCGAGTGATGCCATCCAAGAAACAATCAGGTGTCGGCGTGTGCAGTTTGCCATCGCCCATTTCCATGAAAATGTTGGCCCCGGTGGCTTCGGACACATGGCCGCGATAATCCAACATCAAAGAATCGGTAAATCCGGCACTTTCCGCATCATGCTTGGACAGGGTCGCAATCATGTACAGGCCACAGGCTTTGGCGTGAACCGGGGCGGTGTTGGCCGCTGGACGACGCCATTTGGATGTTTTCAGGCTGATGCCTTTGTTGCGGGCTTCGGGGGAAAAATAGCTTGGCCATTCCCACGCTGCCACGGCCAAATGAATGGTGTTTTTTTGCGCCGCAACGCCCATCATTTCGCTGCCACGCCACGCCAGGGGGCGTAGGTAACCGTCGGTAATGTTGTTGATGGCACAGGCATCGATGCAGGCTTGGTTGATTTCATCAACGCTATAAGGAATTTCAAAGCCCATAATATCAGCCGAGGCGATTAAGCGTTCGGAATGTTCCTGAAGCTTGAAGATTTCGCCCGAATACATGCGCACGCCTTCAAAGACACCCGATCCATAATGCAGGGTGTGGGTGAGCACATGAACCTTGGCATCGCGCCATTCGACCATTTCGCCATCAAACCAAATTTTGCCGTCACGATCGTCGTATGCAGGCCCTGCCATGGTCATAATCCCCTGAAAAATGCTGTATTGTAAGAAAGTCGTTGCGTTTTTTAACAGTTCCGGCAATATATGTCAATATTGCTGACGTATATTTTGAAAGAGCTCCTTGATGCCGATTGACCAACATATTAGCGAAGAAGAGCTGCGACAATCGATCGAGCTGTTGTTCTTTGCTTATCGTGACTTCACCGGCGAGGCCGATGCCATTTTAGAAGATTATGGATTTGGTCGAGCGCATCACCGGGTTATATATTTCGTCAAACGCAACCCTTCGCTCACCGTCAATGATCTGTTGAAAATCTTAAAGATCACCAAGCAAAGTTTGGCACGGGTGTTGGGCCAATTGGTGCGCGAGGGCTTCGTTGAACAAACAACGGATACAAAGGACCGCCGTCGGCGCACCTTAACCCTAACGACCAAGGGCGAAAAGCTTGAAACCCACCTGACCAAATGCCAAGGCGCGCGCATGACCCGCGCGTTCGAGGTTTCCGGGGCTGAGGCGGCGGACGGCTTTAAAAAAGTCTTGAGTGAAATGATTAACAGCGAGGACCGCCAACGTTACACAGGTGGTGGCCCCCATACCGATTAAGTGCGATAGTGCCAGAAGGCGAACCCAGAAGAAGGACGGCAAGGCATGGAAGCGGATCGCGCACACATTTTGGTGGTCGATGACGATGACCGTTTGCGCGCGCTGTTGAGCAAGTATCTGAGCGAAAATGGTTACATCGTGCTGACCGCATCAGATGCCCAAGATGCGCGCAACACACTGACATCCTTTGCCTTCGATTTGATTGTTTTGGATTTGATGATGCCGGGGGAAAGTGGCTTAGAGTTTGCCAAGACCTTTCGCAAATCGTCCAATGTGCCGATTTTGATGCTGACGGCCATGGCCGAAAGTGAAGACCGAATTTTGGGCCTGGAACACGGTGCCGATGATTATTTAACCAAGCCGTTTGAACCCCGCGAACTTTTGTTGCGCATCAATGCCATCTTAAAACGGGTTGCCCAACCGACCGATAAGCACGCTGCCAGCAAGGTCGTGTCCTTGGGCCGGGCAAGCTTTGATGTAGAGCGCGGTGAATTGATGGTTGATGGTTTGGCACAACGTCTGACGACGGTCGAAGTTCAATTGTTAAGGACTCTCGCGACGCGGCCCGGAGAAGCGTATGCGCGCGAAGACTTGATGTCTGCGACAGATGGCGGCGGACGGGCGGTGGATGTTCAAGTCACCCGTTTGCGAAAAAAGATTGAAACGGATCCCAAACTGCCGCGTTATCTTCAGACGGTGCGTGGCAAGGGCTACGTCTTGGTTCCGGATTAGGGGCGGCTATGACTCTTTCGACTTTTCTCAAACCCTACCTGCCGAAAAGCCTGCTGGGGCGTTCGGTTTTGATCATCGTCACGCCGTTGATTTTGTTGCAAGTGGTCAGCGCCACGATCTTTTTTCAAAACCATTGGAGCAAGGTAGGTCGTCGTTTGGCGTTGGGCGTTAGCGGGGAAATCGCCATGGTTATTGATACCTTGCGCGAAACCCCTGACATTGACAAACGCAAGGCTGTGTTTGACCGAGCGTTCGCAACCTTGCAATTGGATATGCATTTTGAGGCTGGTCAAGTCATCAAGGATACGGCGCGTTTGGGCGAAAGTATTTTGGTTGGCCAGTTCACCCGCGCCTTGGACGAAATCATCAACAAGCCGCACCGTATCGATGCCCAAAGGAGCCATCAATTTGTCGACCTGGAAATTCAGCTGCCCAAAGGCGTGCTGTATGTGACGATGCCGAGAAAAAGACTGTTTTCGACCACCACCTATGTGTTCGTGATGCTGATGGTGGGGACTTCGTTGCTGTTGTTTAGTGTAGCCATGGTTTTTATGCGCAATCAGGTGCGGCCCATCCGCCGTTTGGCCCAGGCCGCCGACGACTTTGGCAAAGGCCGCGACAGCCCACGTTTTAAACCCGAAGGCGCGGCCGAAGTGCGCCGGGCCGCCGCCGCCTTTATTGCCATGCGCAATCGCATCAAACGGCAAATTCAACAGCGCACCGATATGCTGGCGGGCGTTTCGCACGATCTGCGTACGCCGCTGACCCGCATGAAGTTGCAGTTGGAAATGATGGGCGAAGATGCCGGCGTATCGGACCTTAAAACTGATGTGTCCGACATGGAACATATGTTGGAAGAATACTTAGCCTTTGTCAGTGGCGAAGGTGGGGAAAAAGCAACCCAAACCAATCTCACCGATATGCTAAGCGAAATCTCAACTCAAGCCCGACGTAAGGGGGGCAAGATTGATTTGCATTGTGAGGGCGACATAAGTTTTGCTGTCAAAGCGAATGCGATGAAACGCGCGCTGACTAATTTTGTCGATAACGCTGTGCGCTATGGCGGCAATACCTCTGTGCGTGCCGGCGTGCGCGGCGAGATGGTGGAAATTGTTATTGATGACGATGGTCCCGGCATTCCCGAAGACAAACGGGGTGAAGTCTTCAAACCCTTTGTCCGCCTAGATGCCTCGCGCAATTCCGAAACGGGCGGCGTTGGATTGGGCATGACCATCGCGCGCGATGCTATTCGCAGCCACGGCGGTGAGGTCACATTGGAAGACGCACCCGGTGGCGGCCTTCGAGTGCGCGTGTCTTTGCCCGTTTAAAACAGGCCGTTGATAAACACCCCAAGCGATCCCAGTTCATTGCATTGAACTTGTTGGTCTTTGGAAAGGAACGTGATGTCGGCATCGGTGCTGCCATCTGTTGACATGGTTTTATGGCACGCCTGACAGTTTGATTTGGACTTAACCTTGGGGTTCGTCCACACATCCGCGCCACAGTTGCCATGCTTTTCGATGAAGCGTGGGCCTTCGGTAAGACGAGAAAACGGCGTATCGGCGGTCCACTTCATGGCGGCACGGGTATCGCTAACATCAGATGCATTGGCTTCATGGTAAGCCAAGATATGTTGGACGGTTGTAGCGTCCAGGCTCGCATCTTCGCCAAAGTGATTGGATAGGTCGCCCATAATTTTGCGCCACACCACACGGGTCATGGTTTCAGGCGCAAACGCCATATGACAATCGCCACATTCCTTAAGCACGATCGGATCAGAAATCACTGGAAAGGTTTCGGCTTGGGCCGAGCTGGTGGCGACCATAAGGGCGGCGGCAAGAATAAATTTGCGCATGGGGAAATCTCCTAAAATAATCGGCGACCATCTGGCACCGCCATATCTGCGTTTATAAGGACAACATCGCCAGTGCTATCGGGAACGCCAAGGACTAAGACTTGGCTCATGAAGGTGCCGATTTGGCGGGGTGGGAAATTAACAACGGCCAGCACTTGGCGACCGATCAACGTTTGGGCTGTGTAATGTTTGGTGATTTGCGCTGATGTTTTGCGTTCGCCAAAATCTTTGCCGAAATCAATCCACAGTTTTATGGCTGGTGTGCGAGCCTCTAAAAAAGGTTCTGCGCGTACCACGGTTCCCGTGCGGACATCAATTTTTAAAAAATCATCAAAGGAAATTTCAGACGTCATTTACCGGCCAGTTCTTTTGATCGCTTCGTCGCCGCACCAATGGCTTTGGTCATAAGGTCGCTCAGACCACCATCGCTCATCAACACCTCTAAGGCGGCGGCGGTGGTGCCGCCTGGTGAGGTCACGTTTTCACGCAATGTAGAGGCGGGCAGTAAGGATTGATGTAACAGTTCACCCGACCCGGCCACTGTGGCACGGGCAAGACGAGCGGCAAGTTCTAGGGGCAGTCCAGCTTCACATCCCGCTTTAGCCATGGTTTCGGCAAGCAAGAAAATATACGCCGGACCGCTTCCCGATAGGGCGGTGACGGCATCCATAAGCGTTTCGTCCGCAACCCATTCGACATCACCGACAGCCGACAAAAGAGATTTGCACAGGACAGATTGGGCGTCCGTTACATGATCGTTGGGGCAACCCACGGTGATGCCCCGGCCTATGGCGGCGGGGGTGTTTGGCATGGCTCGCACGACGGCGGCGCTCATACCTAAGATAGATTGAAAGCTCGACAAAGTGCGGCCTGCGGCGATGGATAGGAAGACCGGGCTTTGGCCGACAAACTTGGCGTAAGGTGGCAACACTTGATCCATGATTTGCGGTTTAACCGCCAACACTAAGGCATCAGGAGCATAATCGGAGGGCAGCGCATCTACACTGGGAACGGTATTCACGGCTAACCGAGACTGAAAGTCTTGGGCCGCGTCTGCGTTGGGTTCAACGATGGTAATGTCAGATGTGGGGATGCCTTGGTCGAGCCAGCCATTCAGCATGGCACTGCCCATTTTGCCGCAACCGACCAACAGCAAATTCATTTAAGCTTCGCCTACGGTTTCCAGCAACGCCATATCCATGGCATCTTGAGCCGTACGTCCACCCCAGATGACATACTGAAATGCGGGGTAAAAACGTTCACATTCGTAAATCGCGGTTTCGATCATGTCTTGGATTTGTTCAATGGTTGGCACTTGAGCCCCACGTAACGGCAAAGCATGACGGAACATGGGTTGACCTTCATCAAGCCACAACGTGAAGTGTCCCAGCCACAAATGCTCATTGGCGCGCATTAAAAGTTCGTGCACGCAGGCGCGTTGTTCCTTGTGGATGCGCATGTCAAAGGCACAGGTCAATTGCATGGCTTCGGCATTGTCGCTCCACGAAAAAAACAGGCTGTAGTCACACCATTTTCCGGGCGCCTGTGCCGCAATTTCTGAATCACAGCTGCGTTCAGATTGCCATTCGTACAGACTGACGGTGCGTTCCACCACGTCCATAGGATGGATTTCGGACGTTTTTATGCTGCGGTGTAGGCTTGCCATGGAAACCCTCATTTCACTTCTTCATGTACGTCTTAATAAATAAGACACTATATGTAGTGTGATCAAGCGGGGGCGGAGTCGCAAGCTGTTCGGCGCGTTTTTTGTGGATAAAGCTTGTTTATTTTGGGAGTCGCAAGGATTCCAATGCATTAGCTCCGATTCGCGTAAACGGCCCGAATCGGAGCGAATCGGGCCGTTTACGCGATTCAAATCATTGAGTTTTTAATTTTTGGTCGCGAATCGAGCGAATCGACTAAGCGCCGGCCTTCTTAGGTGCTTTTGCAGCGGCGGGTTTTTTCGCCTTGAGCTGGGTTTCGAGCTTGATCACGCGGGCTTCGAGTTTTTCTTGTTCGGCGCGTGCATTGGCGGCCAGCGCTTTGACGGCTTCAAACTCGTCGCGCGTGACCAAATCCATGTCTGCCAATAGACGTTCAAGCTGGCGGCGAATTGTGACTTCAACGTCGCCTTTCAGTCCCGTGACGGCAGATACGGCACCGCTGGCCATTTTTGCGACATCATTGAGGATGGTGTTTGAAGTTTGCATGGGCGGGGTCCTTAAAGGGGGGTGATTGTTGTTGGCCTATTATGACGGGCCATTTGATTTCGTGCAAGCGGGAGCACTTGCTTGCGAACCGTTCATCCCCATCTTATAACAGGGTATAGAATGAATAGGGATTTTTGGCATGTATGTGGTGACGGGCGGGGCTGGTTTTATTGGCTCGAATATCGTGTGGGCGTTGGAACAACGTGGCGCCTCTAAAATCGTCGTGGTGGATCGTTTGCGCGAAGGCGATAAATGGAAAAACATCGCCAAACGGGAACTTTTTGATATCGTCCATCCCGAAGACTTTGGCGAGTTTTTGGAAGACCACGGCGAACAGATCAAAGCCATCTTTCACATGGGCGCGATTTCATCGACCACTGAAACCGATGTCGACTTAATTATGGATACCAATTTCCGCCTCACCCGTGATTTGTGGGATTGGTGTGTTGGCTATCAAGTGCCGTTTATTTATGCATCAAGTGCGGCCACCTATGGCGGTGGCGAACAGGGTTTTGTTGACGACGCATCGATTGAGGCGTTGGCCAAGCTTAACCCTCTAAATCCTTATGGTTGGAGCAAGCAATTGTTTGACCGCCGGGTTGCGCGCATGATAGCAGACAGTGAAACCAAGCCGCCGCAATGGGCTGGGCTTAAATTTTTCAACGTCTATGGCCCCAATGAATATCACAAAGGCACCATGCAAAGCGTGATTAGCCATGTGTTCCCGGTGGCGGAACGGGGTGAGGTGGCCAACCTGTTTAAATCGCACAACCCAAAATATGAAGACGGCGGACAATTACGTGACTTCATTTATGTCGGCGATTGCGTAGACGTGATGATGTGGTTGTTGGATCATCCCAAGGTTAGCGGTTTGTTCAATTGCGGCACCGGCCAAGCCCGGTCGTTTAAGGATTTAGCGACCGCCGTTTTTGCGGCGTTGGACCATGATGTCAAAATTGAATACGTGCCGATGCCAGACCACTTGCGCGACAAGTACCAATATTTCACCGAAGCTGATATGACCAAGCTGCGAGACGCGGGTTACACCGCCGACTTCACGCCCCTCGAAGAAGGCGTGCGCACCTATGTGCAGGACTTCCTGTTTACCGACGACCGTTATCGATAAGGATACGATTTTATGTTGGCTATAGCCTTTCCGATGATCGATCCAGTGTTGGTAGAGATCGGTCCAATCGCCATTCGTTGGTATGCGTTGGCCTACATCACGGGGTTGGTGTTGGGGTGGCGCTATATGATTTGGCTGGCCCAGCAACCGGGCAGTCAGGTCAAACCTGAACACGCCGATGACTTTTTAACCTGGGCCACCTTTGCCGTGATTTTGGGCGGTCGGCTTGGCTATGTGTTGTTTTATAAACCGGAATATTATTTTGCAAACCCCAGTGAAATCGTCAAAACATGGCAAGGGGGAATGTCGTTCCATGGTGGCTTGATTGGCGTCATGATCGCCACGGTCTGGTTTACCCGCCTGCGCAAAATCCCCTTTTTGGCGTTCATGGATTTGGCCGCTGCGGTGACGCCGATTGGTTTGTTTTTTGGCCGTATCGCGAACTTCATCAATTCTGAATTGTGGGGTCGCACCACCGATGTGGCGTGGGGAATCGTGTTTCCAAATGGTGGCCCAGACCCCCGTCACCCCAGCCAAATCTATGAAGCTTTACTTGAAGGCTTGGTGATGCTGATTATTTTACATCTGGTATGGCGACGTGAAAGCTGGCGTTCCAAACCCGGTGTGATCACCGGTGTCTTTATGATCGGGTACGCCCTGTCCCGGATGATCGTGGAAATGTTCCGCCAACCTGATGCGCATTTAGGCTACCTAATCGGCGGCACCACCATGGGCCAATGGTTATCGATGCCGATGATTTTGGTCGGTATAGCGGTGATTGTATACGCGCATAAACGGGCTTAATTATGAATGCTCTGCTGCCCTTAATTTTGGCTGAAATCAAAGCCCAAGGACCGTTGACCGTTGCCCGCTATATGGATTTGGCTTTAGCGCACGAAGAGCACGGCTATTACCGCAAACAAGATCCCTTTGGCGTTCAAGGTGATTTCATCACGGCCCCGGAAATTAGCCAGATGTTTGGCGAAATGGTGGGGTTGTGGTGTGCTTATATGTGGCAAGCCATAGGCCGCCCAAATCCCTTTCACCTGGTCGAATGCGGTCCCGGTCGCGGCACCTTGATGATGGATGCTCTGCGGGCGGCGAACCATACCGAAGGCTTTGCTGCCGCCGTGCGGGTGCACTTGATCGAAACCAGCCGCCCTTTGCGGGACGTGCAAAAACAGGCTCTTGAGTCTTCTGGCGTTGACGTCACTTGGCACGATAGCTTCGGTACGGTCGACACTGGCCCGGTGCTGGTGATCGGCAATGAGTTTTTTGATGCCCTTCCTGTGCACCAATTCGTGCGCGGCGAAGACGGCTGGTATGAGCGCTTGGTGGGAGTAAACGGCGAGGCCTTGGCCTTTACCTCGGCGACGGACTCAGCTGACCTCTCTCTTGTCCCCGAAGCCGTGCGCGAAGAGTCCACGGTTGGCGATGTGTATGAGGACCAGCAAGTGTCCAGGGCCATTATGAGTGAGGTTGCGGGGCGGATTGTCGCGCACGGTGGGGCGGCTTTGTTCCTTGATTACGGACATGACCAACACGGCGTGGGCGATACCTTACAAGCCTTAAAATCGCACCAGATTGTTGACGTTTTGGTCAATCCGGGCGAACAAGATCTGACCACGCATGTGGATTTTGAACAGCTTTCCAAGGTGGCCACCCAGGCCGGAGCCGAGGTTTGTAACCCCCTGCCGCAAGGGGTGTTTTTGGAACAGTTGGGCTTGCGAGCGCGGGTCGAAGCCCTAAAAAAAGGGGCGACTGAGGCGCAAGTTTTCGAGCTGAATAGAGCCTACAGTCGGCTCACCAGCCCCGAACAAATGGGCACGTTGTTTCGGGTCATGGGACTTGCCGCACCAGGATTGAATGTGGTGCCGTGGTCGTAGCCTACACCAGGGAAATGGAACTGATCGCTTCGCTGCGCGATTCGGTAACCTTGTCGATGCGAGCGGCAAATTCGGAGTCTTTCGTGGTGTTATGCACCATGATCAAATCGGCGGACTGCCAAATAGCATCAAGCGAATCCCCCATATCGGCGATGAAGATTTTTGGAATCTCTAGAACGACACAAGATTTGTCCTCAAGTTCCGCGACAAGTGCACCAAGAGAATGGTTCACGGCAATGACGGTGGCGTTCATGATCTTGAATTCTCCATTAAAAGTTAACAGAGCCTATCACTCAAGAGCAAGGTGGTAAAGATTTTGCGTGTAAACTTCTTGGCTTTTAAGCCCGTTAATCCTTAAATGAGGACTATGTTTAAAGCGACCAACCTAAATATGGACGGCATACGTCATGGTTTTTTGTCTCGCAAGGGCGGGGTCAGCCAAGGACTCTATACGTCTTTGAATTGTGCCTTTGGCTCGCAAGATGTATCCGAAAACGTGGCCGAAAACCGTAAGCTGGCGGTGCAACGTGTTGGCCTAGATTCTGCCCCCCTCGTCACCTGTGCGCAAATTCATTCGGCCACCGTGGTGCTTGTGAAGGCGCCTTGGGAGTCCACCAAGGCTCCCAAAGCGGATGCTTTGGTGACCAATACTCCGTCTATTGCCCTTGGTGTATTGACCGCCGACTGCACCCCAGTGTTGTTTGCGGACGCCGATGCTGGCGTGGTCGGGGCGGCCCATGCGGGATGGAAAGGGGCTGTTGGGGGCGTTTTGGAAGCGACGATTGCGGCCATGATTGATTTGGGGGCTCGCCCAGAAAATATGCGCGCCGCGATCGGGCCGTGCATTCATCAGGCTTCCTATGAAGTCGGAGTTGAGCTGCGCGATCACGTGTTGGCGGCCAGTCCGAAAGCGAGCTCTTTCTTTCAAGAAGGTCAGCCGGGACATTTTTATTTTGATTTGCCGGGCTACGTCGAGGCGCGATTAAAGGCTGCGGCCCTCAAAAACATCGAGCGGGTCCATGTTGATACGTATGATTTAAGCAATCTATGCTTCAGCTTTCGGCGCACCACCCACCAAGGCGAACCCGATTATGGACGTCAGGTGTCGATCATTGGATTGGGGGCGAAATGAGAATTCGATTGCGCAATTTCACCCTTGGTCTGGCCGTGTTAGTAACGCTGGGGGCGTGTGCTGAGGATAAGGCCAAACAGCTGACGCGGTGGGAGTCTTATTACGCCCGCACCGATCAACCCCGCGCTCATGTGGTGGTGGAACCGCCGTACGGCACAACGGTGCCAATGGCCAATTTAATTGCTGAGAATGTAGTGGATCATCTCACTCGCAACAAAATGTCTGCCGTTGTTGGCCGAGGTAAGCCTGAGCAAGGGCAATATTATGTTCTGAACGGGCTTGTCGAACAAAGCGCGGATGAGGCACGGGCTAAGTATCCGTACATCATTCGTTGGAGCCTATCCGATTCCCAAGGGCGACTGATTTCAAGCCATGCCGAAGGCATTATCGGGTCACAGCGGGAGTGGGATTTTGGCTCGCCCAGGCTATTGAATTCGATAGGTATTTCAACGGCCGCGCCGATCGCGCAAATGGTTCTGGCCGAAAGCAAAACGATGGTGCCGTTAGACCCACTGCGCCAAGGCTTGATGGTGGAAAATGTTCAAGGATTGCCGACTGCAGATGGAGAATTGTTGAGCGCAGAAGTCAGAAAAGCCTTGCGCAGAGCCGATGTCCAGGTGACTGGCGATCCCCGTCAGGCAACGTTCCGCTTGGTTGGCGATGTCGAAATAACCCCACAATCCGATGGCTTTGATAACGTCCGCATCGTGTGGCGCGTGACGACCATGGACTACATAGAATTGGGCAATGCGGTACAGGAAAATAAGGTTGAGGCAGGCAGCCTAAAAAGGCGCTGGTCAAGCCTGGTGGGAGATGTTGCGAAGGCTGCTGCCGTTGGGGTTGAATATGTCTTTGGCAATCGTTCGGGACCGCTGCCGGGGGCGAAAAACCGTGCTGGGGGTGCGCCCCCAGAAATCATCTTGCCGGGCGTGCCGGGACGCGCTCCACCACCGCCACGTTAAAGGCTAATAAAACCCCAGACTCTGCTTGTTTTCTTGTGCCTAGCTTGGTATGTTCCCGCCGCGCGCTGGGTAGGTCTAAAAAGACCACATTTAAGTCAGGTAAAAGTTCATGAAAATCGTTGCCGGCAATAGCAATTTGCCTTTGGCCGAAGCCATTGCCAAGCAATTGGGTATTACCGTTGCGAAAAGCACCATTCGGCGCTTTTCGGATATGGAAATATTCGTTGAGATTCAAGAAAATGTACGCGGCGAGGATGTCTTTGTCCTCCAGTCGACGTCTTATCCTGCCAATGACAACTTGATGGAACTTCTGATCGTGATCGATGCGCTGCGTCGCGGGTCTGCGCGCCGCATCACCGCTGTGCTGCCGTACTTTGGCTATGCCCGCCAAGATCGCAAGCCCGCCCCCAGGACGCCCATTTCGGCTAAGTTGGTCGCCAATATGATCACGGCCGCCGGTGCTGACCGGGTTCTGACGTTGGATTTACACGCTGGACAAATTCAGGGCTTTTTCGATATTCCCTTGGACAACCTGTTCGCGGCCCCTGTGTTTACGCGCGATATTGAAAAGCGCCTGGGCGGAAATGATCGTATCACCGTGGTGTCTCCCGATGTGGGGGGTGTGATCCGCGCCCGCGCCGTTGCCAAACGCCTAAATGCAGATTTGGCCATCATTGATAAACGCCGCGAAAAAGCGGGCGTATCTGAGGTCATGCACATCATCGGCGAAGTTGAAAATCGTCGGTGCATTTTGATTGATGATATTGTCGATTCCGGCGGCACGCTGTGTAATGCGGCGGTGGCGTTGAAAAATTCCGGTGCCGAAGAAGTCTATGCCTACATCACTCACGGCGTGCTTTCGGGCGGAGCCGTGGACCGCATTGTCGCCTCACCGCTAAATTCCTTAGTGGTCACCGACAGCATTCAGGCCACCAATGGGGTTGCGAATGCTAAAAACATTGTTCAATTGCCGATCGCGCCGTTGATGGCCGAAGCCATCCAGCGCATCAGCAGCGAAACATCTGTTTCGTCACTGTTTGACTAAGGCCGAACGCCTTAGACTATGAGATACCCGGCCGGGGTTTTAAAAGCCACGGCGGGGTTATGGAGGACACGGACACCCCTGGAGGTTCGTGTCGATTTTTTAAAGGAGAAGCCAAATGGCTGAAGCTTTTGTTCTTAACGCTGAAAAGCGTGAGCGGGCAGGTAAGGGGGCAGCCCGCGCGACCCGCCGTGCGGGGCGCGTGCCTGCCGTCATCTATGGTGATAAAAAAGACTCTGTAATGATTTCGATTGAGCCTCAAGAGCTCAAACGGTTCATTCGCACAGGGAGTTTCTTTTCTCACCTCGTCGAAATTAAAGACGGTACCGACAGTCACCGCGTGATTGCGCGTGATATCCAACTTGATCCGGTCACGGATCGCCCCCAACACATCGATTTCATGCGTGTGTCTAAGGGTGTGAGAATTGCCGTCAACGTGCCAATTCACTACATCAACGAAGAAGCGTCCCCTGGCCTTAAAATCGGTGGCGTTTTGAACGTTGTTCGTCATGAAGTTGAACTTCTTGTGTCTCCAGAAGCAATTCCGGAATTCATTGAATTCGATTTGGATGGCGTTGAATTGGGTGATTCCATTCACATCAGTGCAGTCACCCTGCCTGATGGCGTGACACCAACGATCACCGATCGTGACTTTACGATTGCGACCATTGCTTCACCATCGTCTGTTAAATCCGCAGGGGTTGACGAAGACGAAGTTGAAGGTGAAGGCGAAGTTGAAGGTGAAGAAGCAGCTGAGGGCGAAGAAGCGTAAGCTTGTTTGCAATTTTCATGTTTCTTGTTGTGGGACTCGGAAATCCAGGCGAAAAATACGCACGGAACCGCCACAACATAGGGTTTATGGCGGCGGACGAAATCGTTCGCCGCCATTCCTTTTCGCCCTTTCGCACAAAATTTCAAGGCGAACTGGCCGAAGGCAAAATCGGCACCAAAAAAATATTAGTTTTAAAACCACAGACGTTCATGAACGAGTCCGGACGATCTGTGAATGAAGTGGTGAAATTTTACAAAATTGCCACCGAAGACATTGTCGTCTTGCACGATGAACTTGATCTTGCCCCCGGCAAATTGCGCATTAAGCGTGGCGGCGGACATGCCGGACACAATGGCTTGCGTTCGATGCATGATCACGTCGGACCCGACTATGGGCGCGTGCGGATGGGCATCGGACATCCCGGCGATAAAAATCAAGTTTCAAGTTACGTTCTTAAAGATTTTGGCAAAGCGGACAAAGACTGGCTTGAGCCTCTTGTTGACGCCGTTGCCGACAACATCGACTTGGTTTTGGCCGAGAAAGATTCAGATTTTACGACCCGCGTGGCACTGGCGATCAAGCCTGAACGTGGGTCCAAAGCAAAAAGGATTTAGGCTAATGGGTTTTAAGTGCGGCATTGTAGGCCTTCCCAACGTCGGTAAATCGACGCTTTTTAACGCCTTGACGGCGACCGCAGCGGCAGAGGCCGCGAACTTTCCGTTTTGCACGATTGAACCCAACGTTGGCCGGGTCGGCTTGCCGGACCCGCGCTTGGACAAAATTGCCGCCCTTGCCGGGTCCAAATCCATCATTCCCACCCAGCTTGAATTCGTTGACATTGCGGGCTTGGTGCGCGGCGCTTCTAAAGGCGAAGGTCTGGGCAATCAGTTTCTCGCCAACATTCGTGAAGTGGACGCGATTATTAAAGTTGTGCGGTGCTTTGTCGACGATAACGTGACCCACGTTGAAGGAGATGTCGATCCGTTGCGCGACGCTGAAACCATCGAAACCGAATTGATGTTGGCGGATCTGGAAAGTTTGGAAAAACGCCAAACGCCGCTCGCCAAAAAAGCCCGCGTCGGTGATAAAGTCGCCAAACAGCAGTTGGATTTGATTGAACGCACCTTGAAAGTCCTCGAAGACGGCAAGCCCGCTCGGACCTTAGAGGTTGCCAAAGACGATCAAAAAGCCTTTCAGATGTTGCAGCTGTTGACCTCGAAACCGATCTTGTATGTGTGCAATGTCGATGAAGACTCGGCGGCTACGGGCAATGCGTTGTCGGACGGTGTGGCTAAAATGGCCGCCGAACAAAATGCTGTCGCCGTGGTGATTTCGGCCAAGATTGAAGAAGAAGTCAGCGCCCTGGATGATGAAGCCGACAAACAAGAGTTCTTGGAAACCTTAGGGCTAGAAGAGACAGGCCTCACCCGCGTCATTCGCGCCGGCTATGAATTGCTGCACCTCATCACGTTCTTCACCGTTGGCCCTAAAGAAGCACGCGCCTGGACCATCCACCAGGGCGACAAAGCTCCCCAAGCGGCTGGTGCCATTCACACCGACTTTGAACGTGGTTTTATCAAGGCTGAAACCATCGCTTATGATGACTTCGTGGACTTGGGTGGTGAACAAGCCTGCAAAGACGCCGGAAAAATGCGCCAAGAAGGCAAAGAGTACGTGGTCCACGACGGCGACTTAATGTTGTTCCGCTTTAACGTCTAAGTCTCACGTACCTTTATGGCGATGAGATTTTCAGCCAAAAATTAGGCGAAATCAAGCGACCTCTGGAGAACTTTCCCAGAGGCATAAGGTGATTGCGATCTCTTAACTTTAGGTGTTTTACGAACTTCTGCGAAAAAAGAAGTCGTGGTGCCCCCAGTCGGTATGCCGCAAATTATGTATTTTAATACGTTAGCTAAAAGTTTGGGTAAAAAAGTGTGCATATGAAATCAATGGCTTACATGGCATTTCCCCAAACCTTTTTTTATCTTTAATAATGAAACTGTTGCCGCTTTGGATTTGTTGGCAAAACCCTATTTTACAGCATACAGCTTACTCTAAGTGTGGTTTAGGATGAAAAAACCAACACAACCCTAACACTTAAGCATAAATAATATTGAAACCTTTAATGACAACCATCATATAGGATATATAATAATATTAAATTATAGGTTTTGGAGGTTTTCATGTTGGTTGAACACATAAAGTCAATTTTCATTGGTCTCATGTTGGCGGTCAGTCTCGGAGCTTGTTCCGAAGAGCCACAGTCTCCTATGCGTGTTGGTACGAACGTCTGGCCTGGATATGAGCCTGCGTATCTTGCTCAAGACCTTGGGTATTTTAATACGCAACAAGTTCGCCTTAGCCAATTTCAATCAGCTTCAGAAAGCATTCGAGCATTTCGCAATAATGCCGTCGATGTTGTTGCCTTAACATTGGACGAAGCTCTTTTGCTCATTCAAGACGGGATCGACATTAAAGTATTCTTAGTTGCAGATATTTCTGATGGTGGCGATGTTATCGTAAGCCGGTCAGACATTCAAAACGTAGCCGAACTAAGAGGCCGAAAAGTCGGTGTGGAAAGTAGTGCATTGGGAGCCTATGTGTTGGCGCGTGCCTTAGAAATATACAACGTACCTTTTGGTGATGTTAAGCTGGTTCATTTAACTGTGGATGATTCTGAAAAGGCGTTTTTTGATGGTTCTGTTGATGCGGTCGTTACATTCGAACCATATCGCTCGCGCTTGTTGCGTGACGGGGCGAATGAGATATTTACCAGCCGTGAAATGCCAAACGAAATAGTCGATGTACTTGTTGTCAGGTCAGAATTTGCGGCTAAAAATGAAGTCAATTTGAAGGTTCTTTCTCAAGGATGGTTTAAGGCCGTTTCTTTCATAAAGGGAGAACCTCAAAAAGCATCAAAATTGATTGGGGCTCGTCTAGATCTTAGTCCTGAAGAAGCTATTTCCTCATTTGAGGGACTGACACTTCCTGATGGTGCCATGAATGCAAGTCTTCTGGCAAAAGGAACCCCTATTAGCCTAAGCAATGGAGCCCTAAAACTCGAAAAGGTTCTCGTTAAACATGGGCTTTTAAACTCTCACGTTTCCATGACTGGAATATTCACAGATGCTTATGTTCGATAGGGAACAGGCGGGGTTAAAATGTTTAAACTTAAATTTACAATACCACTGCTGGGGTTGATTTTATCTGTCGCAATTATTGGTTTCCAATATATTTCCTTATCATCGGATTTAGCTATTCGTGAAATACAGTTTGCAAAACAGACTCTCACAAATACGGCTAATACCTTGCAAGGAAACCTTAACACTAATCTTGCACAAAATAATTTAGTCGGTGTCAAACAAGATATTTCTGATGTTAATTTTCTCCCATCTGCTCGGCTCGTATATCTCATCGATGAAAATGACAACATTATTTCATCTGGCCGCCTTGGACTCGTTGGCAAAACATCTAGAGATGTTGAACAACCAATTGAATACGATTTACTGGGACAAGTACGCTCTCAAATGAGCGGTAAAATTTTTTCACGAGCCGATAGTCATATCTTTGCGATTTATCCGGTGGTTATGGGCCGAAACCCTGGTGAATTTAGGCCTTCTAGGATCGGTGTCGCCGTTATTGAATTTGATTTAACCGAGAACATTGCAAGTCTAAGATCTTCTGTTCTGGATTCTACGGTTAAGTCCGCAATGGTAATCTTGTTAGTTCTATTCATTGGCGGCATCGCCATACAGTTTCTTTTGACCAATCGTGTTTCAAAAATTCTAGAATCCGCCCATCAATACATATCTGGCGACAGAGCTGTACGCGTTAATTTAAGCGGATCAGATGAGCTTGCCATAATTTCAAAGGCATTTGATGATGTGGCTGACAGTGTTGAGGCTGCAGAAGAAGAAGTACTTATCCGTCAACAAAGCCTGAATAACGCGCAAAGAATTGCACATTTGGGAAACTTGGAATGGGATATTGCGTCAGGCGAATTGTTCTGGTCAGATGAAATTTTCCGCATCTTTGGGCATGAGCCTCAGGGAGTCTCGCCAACCTATGATGCATTTTTAAAGGCTGTTCATCCAGATGATCAGAAATTGGTGCAAGATGCAGTTGGGCAAGCCCTAGAAACAAAATCAACGTATAGAATTGAACACCGGGTCGTCAGGCCTGATGGCACAGAGCGCATGGTCCTACAGGTCGGAGAACTAAAGCTTGATAATGCTGGTGAAGCCCTAACGATGACGGGGACCGTACTTGACATAACGGAAACATTTGAAGCTCAACAAGAAGTTATAGAACTTAACGCAACACTTGAAAAGCGCGTCGAACAACGTACTCAGGCCCTTCAAGAAGAAGTTAAAGATCGGCAAATAGCTCAAGACAAATATCAAGAAAGTGAAGAGCGCACTCGTCAAATTGTGAACTCGGCCGTGGATGGCATTATTACGATTGATAAAAAAGGAATTATCAAAACTTTTAATACGGCAGCTGAAAATATATTTGGTTTTTCTATCGTCGATGTTGCGGGCAAAAATGTGTCCATGCTTATGCCTAAACAAATTGCAGATCAACACGAAGGCTATCTAGAAAATTATCATCAAACAGGGTATGCAAAAATAATTGGAAGTGGTCGAGAGGTCATCGGTCAGTGCAAGGATAAATCGACATTCGTCATGGATCTTTCGGTTAGTGAATTCACATATAATGGAGAGCAGACATTCGTCGGCATTGTTCGTGATATTACGAAACGCAAAGGTGAAGAATATAAACTCCAATCAACATTACAAAAACTTCAAGACACGCAAGAACATCTCGTTCAGTCAGAAAAAATGGCGTCTCTAGGTGGTCTTGTTGCAGGCGTCGCTCATGAAATTAACACCCCTATTGGTGTTGGGCTTACCGCAGCTACTCACCTGCATGAAGAAGCGAATAGGCTCTCAGACAAGTTTATAAGTGGCAATCTTAAAAAGTCAGATTTTGTATCCTTTGTAGAAGTGGCTACGCAATCTACAAAAATCGTTGAGGCTAATTTAGTCCGCGCATCCGATCTCATTAGAAGCTTCAAACAAGTGGCCGTGGATCAGTCCAGTGAGGAAAAGCGCCAGATTAAAGTAATAGAATACATAGATGAGGTTTTAGAAAGTCTAAGGCCAAATCTAAAGCGTGCGAAACATGAAATTACGATCTCGGGCGATCATGACACAGAGATCGTGACGCACCCAGGAGCCCTCTCTCAAATCGTAACAAATTTAGTCATGAACTCTGTCATTCACGCGTACGACGAAGGAGATGTGGGCCATATCAGAATCCTTGTAGAACAGAACAATAAATCGACGTTGCTGAAATACAGTGATGATGGAAAAGGTATGGATGAAGATGTTTGCAATAAAATTTTCGAGCCGTTCTTTACGACAAAACGGGGCTCAGGTGGCAGCGGCCTCGGCATGCATATTCTCTACAATCAAGTTACCCAAACACTGGGCGGAAGCATTGATCTACACAGCAATCCCGGGCAAGGAACAACATTCGAAATCAAAATACCCATTTCATCAGGAGAAGTACAATGAGTGCACAAGTTATAAATAATGATGACCTCATGTTTGCATATGAAGTAGAAGAAGAAATTTCAGAAAAGGAAAGTACACCCTGGAAAGTAATGCTCGTTGATGATGAGCCTGCTATTCATGATGTTACGAAAATGGCCCTTGGTGGATTTCAATTTGACAACAGGAATATTGAGTTCATTTCTGTTATGAGCGGAGCCGAAGCAAAAAAAGCCATCCTCGACCACCCTGACACAGCGCTTATGCTTTTGGACGTGGTGATGGAAACGGATCAGGCAGGACTTGGTGTCGCTAGGTATGTTCGAGAAGAAGCCGCCAACAAAACCGTACGCATTATTTTGAGGACCGGGCAACCTGGTCAGGCTCCTGAAAAGAAAGTCATCACTGAGTACGATATCAACGATTACAAAGAAAAAACCGAGCTTACGGCATCTAAGCTGTTCACTTTGATGTATGCGTCTTTACGGTCCTATCGAGACATCATTTCCTTGGAAGCCAACAAACGAGGTTTGGAACGTGTCATTGGAGCCTCTAGCAATATCTTTGAATTACAAAACATGCAACATTTTACACAGGGCGTGCTGGAACAAATAACCTCATTATTACACTTAGATCAGAATGCAGCTTACCTCAAAGCCGATGGCATTGCAGCCGAGCACAAAGGCAACGACTACAAACTTATTGCCGGAATTGGTGAGTTCGAAGGAGCTGTTGGCGAGGATGCTCAGAAAATATTATCCCCGGACATTATTGTCGATTTAGAAACAGCAATCAAAGATGAGCATAATATTTTTAAGGATGGTCATTTTACGGGATTTTTCAAAAGTTCACTTGGTACGGAAAACCTTGTTCACCTTTCTGGTTTGGGCGTGATGAACGAACTGGATCGTTCTCTCATTGAAGTTTTCGCAAAAAATATTGGCGTTGCTTATGAAAACATTGAACTTCACCAAGACTTAGAAGAAACCCAACGCGAGATTGTTTACATGCTTGGCGAGGCGGTGGAGACCAGATCCAAAGAAACAGGGCACCATGTGAAGCGTGTGGCTGAAATTTCAAAATTATTGGCCTTAGATTATGGTTTAAGTGATGATGAAGCTGAAGTTATCCGCTTGGCTTCTCCAATGCACGATGTTGGGAAAATCGGAATTCCAGACGCAATTTTGAACAAGCCAGGGAAACATAGCCCTGAAGAATTTGAAATTATGAAAACGCATGCTCAGCTTGGCTATGACATGCTGAAAGGATCAAACCGTCGAATTCTTAAAGCAGGAGCCTTAATAGCTCGCGACCATCATGAAAAGTGGGGCGGAGGAGGATATCCTAACAACATCAAAGGCGAAGACATTCATGTCTATGGGCGAATAACGGCCGTTGCCGACGTGTTCGATGCTTTAGGCTCAGAACGATGTTACAAAAAAGCATGGCCCATGGACAAGGTTCTAGACCTGTTCAAAGAAGAACGTGGGCAACAGTTTGATCCGGTACTTGTTGATGGTTTGCTGAATAATATTGACCAGGTTATTGCTATAAAGGATGCCTTTGAAGATAGCTAAGTTAAGTCGATATCAGTTGCTTTCTGTGGTTTTGTAACTTCACATGTTTCTAAAGTATTTGAGATGTCCCAGCTATTTGACATAGGCAAGTGGACGTCCGTGCCCAACCCCACTGATGTCCGTAATGAGCCGAAGAGTAGACAATTCCTCAACCATTTCCACAACCATTTGCACACAAAAAATCCCGCCATCACAAAGGGTGTGATTCCGGCGGGATAATTCAATGCAAATAAGCACATGTTTCCAAATGCTTATCATAAATATTTGGTGCCCCCAGTCGGAATCGAACCGACACTCCCTTGCAGGAACGGGATTTTGAATCCCGCGCGTCTACCAATTCCGCCACAGGGGCAACGGTGGTGTGCGGCGCCATAATACTCACCGCGCGCCATTGGTCAACATATACCGTCAGGTATTTTTAAAGTTCTCAAAACCCGTGATTGATCAACGGTTTTCAGGCTGCTATGACCACGGGGTCGCGGAACTTTGCGCAGCCAATATTATCGTCGAGGAGAATTTTACGTGATACGCAGCCTCTATGACTGGACCATGGACTTCGCCGCCAACCGTAATGCTATGTGGGCGCTGTTCATTATTGCCTTTATTGAAAGTTCAGTCTTTCCGATTCCCCCCGACATCTTGATTATTCCGATGGTCTTGGCGAGCCGTGAAAAAGCCTGGAAAATTGCTGGCGTATGCACGGTTGCGTCGGTTTTGGGTGGCATTGGCGGTTATAGCATCGGCTATTTTCTGTATGAAAGTGTCGGCCAGCCGATATTGGAAATGTATGGAAAAGCCGAAAAATTCCATGAGTTTCAAGGCATGTATAATGAATGGGGGGCTTGGGTCGTGGCCATGGCGGGCTTAACGCCGTTTCCGTTCAAAGTCATCACCATCGCCAGCGGCGTCACCAAATTGGATATGCCGACCTTTGTGATTGCCTCCTTGTTGTCGCGCGGCGCTCGATTCTTTTTAGAAGCAGCGTTATTGTGGTACTTTGGCGACCCCATCCGAGAGTTTGTTGAGAAATATTTAGGGTGGTTGGTGACCGCAGGCTTTATTGTGTTGGTGGGTGGTTTTGTTGCCGTCAAATACGTGTTGTGAGGTCGACTCTAATTATGGATGAGATACGTCTATACCCAAGGCTTTTAGCCGCCGTTGGCGCGGGGGCCTTGTCTATGGCCTATATCGCGCAATTTGGCTTTGGTTTAGAGCCGTGCGTTTTGTGCCTGTACCAACGCATCCCGTATGCCGTGGTGGCTATCTTGGGCTTTATCGGCATGATGCGCCCGCATTTGGTCAAGCCGTTCTTTATTTTAGCAGCGGTGATGTTTTTGTCTGGGGCCGCCCTGGGGGCCTATCACTTTGGCGTCGAACAACATTGGTGGGCGTCGGCGACGGGCTGTAGTGGCGATGTGTCAAAGGCCTTCACCACCCAAGACTTGATGCAAAGTATGCAAAAAAAACAGCCCAAGGCGTGTGATGCCGTGGACTGGACTTTTTTGGGTGTTTCCATGGCGGGGTGGAATGTTCTATTCTCGTTGTTCTGTTTCCACGCGACCATCGTCGCGCGGTTGCGTTTAAGGGAGGTTTGATATGTCTGCCAAACACGCCACACCCACCACCACCCCAATCGGTGGCCGTATGCCCGGCGACCCCACCAAAGACGAGCTGATCAAAAATATCATCCGTGTTGACCAAGCCGGCGAATATGGAGCCGTACGCATCTATGAAGGCCAGTTGGCGGTGTTGGGCAAAGGCCCCAAAGGTGACATGATCCGTCACATGAAACAGCAAGAAGACGTGCACCTAGAAACGTTTTCTAAAATGGTCTCTGAACGCCGAGTGCGCCCAACAGCCCTGATGCCGCTGTGGCACATTGCAGGGTTTGCCCTGGGTGCCGGAACCGCCCTGCTGGGCGAAAAAGCCGCCATGGCGTGCACGGTGGCGGTCGAAGAAACCATCGACGAACATTACCAGGCGCAAATCGCAAAATTGGGCGATGACGAAAAAGACTTACGTGATACCTGTACCAAATTCCGCGAAGAAGAACTTGAGCACCGTGACCTAGGCTATCAAAACGGTGCCGAACAAACCCCCGGCTACCCCATTTTAAGCCGCGCCATAAAATTCGGAACCTCAATGGCGATCCGGTTGTCTGAGAAGGTTTAGGCCAACTCACCCCAATTCCATAACCGCCCTGGCCCTGTATGATCCGGCGATCCGCGTCTTGCTTTTGGGTGCGGAGGTCTTGATCTTTGCATCTCTACCAAAGGCTTAGCTTAATACCACACTAGCGTATAAAGCTAAGCCGCCCATACGCCAAAGAGGATGGCAAGCTGGACCGCAATGGAGACGAGCTCGCCTTTTGAGAGGTTTGACAGGCGTTTCATCACAGCAGTCTACAAATATTACGGAGATTGGCAAAAACAAAGCCCCGCTTCACGAATGAGGCGGGGCTTTTAAATGTCTATGTAAAACGAGCTTGGGCTTATTTCTTGGTGGCCAGTGATTCGTTTGTGATGTCTGGGTCGGTCATGTCGTCCATACCATCCATGCTGTCCATCAGGCTCATAGCGGGTAGGCCGTGGTTTGCTGGGGATTGACCGTTGCGGATTTCGTCATGACGGACTTGACGGTAGAGGCTTCTTACGGCGGCGTAATAATCCAATGAGGTTTTTTCCAAGTCGTCAATTTCTTCCATGTTGCGCGCACGGAAATCAACCAGTTCGGCACCAAAGCGTTGGTTTGGGATGTATTCTTTGTCGGTGTTTTGCGCATATTGCCAAACCGGATCGGTCAAGACGTCAACCACCTTGCCCACCGCATCACGTGGGTTGGACGGGCCAAAGATTGGCAAAACAATATACATGCCTTCGCCCATGCCCCAACTGCCCAACGTCTGACCAAAGTCTTCGGTGTGGCGGGCATAGCCCATGTCCGTGGCCGGATCACCCATACCCAAAATGCCCACGGTGGTGTTGATGGCAAAGCGGGTTAAGGTTTGTCCAGCCCGCGCCATTTCGCCTTGCAGCAAATCATTCAACAAAATCACAGGTGATTTTAGGTTGTTGAGGAAGTTATGAACAATATCTTGGATCGGTGGTGGGATAAAACCGCGATATAGGCTGGCCACAGGGCGCAGAAGTAATGTGTCTAAGCCACGGTTAAATTCAAAAAACACCCGGTTCATAGGTTCCAGGGGATCATTAACTTGTTCGTATTCGGCAACCGCCGCCGCATCTTGTGGGTCTTGGTTGGTGGACGTTGTGGCACAGCCCGCAATAAGCGAGCCTGCAACGATCAACGCGCAGAATTTAAGGCCGAGGCGAGCCGCACGAGCGCTTTTCACCACAGTCTGTTCTTTATCGCGGAGAGATCCGCCAAAGTTCAAAAAGGCCATTAAAGATTCCGTCACACGTTTTTTATTATGGTGGTTGGACATAACGCCAACCAATCCCTGATTAACAAATTATTAGCCAAAGAAATATCACAGGCTTATGGCGAAAACTAGCATCCTGTGACCTTTCTCGCAAGCTTTGGCAATGGTGTGTTGTATTTGCAACATGTCATAAGCCAATTTGCGGATGTCGAAAAACAATAACTTGCAAACAACGAGCAATGATAATAGATATAACAATATTGGAATATCATTATGCAGACGCATTCCCGTTGAAGGTTTGAGCTCATGGACGACATTCAGAATGCTTTTCGCGCCGTGGCAGATGCCTCTCGGTTGCGTATTTTGTGCTTGCTGGAAACCAGCGAGCTGACGGTGAGCGAGCTGGTGTCGATTCTCGGGCAAAGCCAGCCACGCGTTTCCAGGCACCTTAAGGTTTTGCTGGATGCGGGGTTGTTGGTACGGTTTCGCGAAGGCAGTTGGGTGTTTCATCGCTTGAATGCGGCTAGCCCTGCGCGGCAATTGGTGAACATGGTTGATGTTGGTGATCCCGTCCGGCGTCAAGATTTGGCCCGCCTTGACGAAATTGAACACAAGCGCATTGCGATCGCCGAACACTATTTTGCGAAACGCGCCCCGGAATGGGATCGGTTGCGGCAATTGGATGTGGACGAAGAACAGGTTGCCAATGCGGTCCGGCAAATGATGCCGCTTAGCCCGAACCAGCGCCTGTTGGATTTGGGCACCGGAACCGGGCGCATGTTGCAAGTGTTTGGCCCCGATGTGGGCGAAGCCGTTGGTGTTGATAATTCCCATGAAATGTTGGCAGTTGCACGTGTCAATTTAAAGCGGTGGGGCCTGGAAAACTGCACATTGCGCCAAGCCGACCTGATGACTTTGCCCCTGAATACCGGGTCCTTTGATGCGGTCATTTTGCATCAAGTTTTGCACTTTTTAAAACGCCCGTGGGCGGCCATAGCCGAGGCTCTGCGCGTTCTAAATATCAACGGACGCTTGCTGATTGTCGACTTAGCGCCCCATAACAAGGAAGATTTGCGGGACCTTCATGCCCATCATCGGCTAGGGTTTTCCGACTCAGAAGTGCGCGAATGGCTTGCCGATCAAGGCTTCTCGTGCGAAACCATACGCCATCTTCCGGACGGGAAGCCTTTAGACGGCCTGAATGTAACCATTTGGCTCGCACGGCACGCCAGCCCTACGATGATATTATAGAGAATAAGGAACGTTCCATGTCGACCCCATTACGTAGCTCTTTAACCGGATTGCCCCTATCGTCTCCGTTACCCAGAGACGTAAATGTCTCGTTTGAATTTTTTCCGCCCAAAACGGAAAAAATGGAAGAAAAACTGTGGGACTGCGTTGAACGCTTGGGGCCTTTGAAACCCAAATATGTTTCGGTAACGTATGGTGCCGGAGGGTCAACCCGCGAGCGCACCCATGCCACGGTCACCCGCATCCGAAAGGAAACAGATTTAGAGCCCGCCGCTCACCTGACCTGTGTGGGCGCGACGCGTGACGAAATCGACGACATCGCACGTCAATATTGGGCCAATGGCATCAAGCACATCGTGGCTTTGCGTGGTGACCCCGTGGACGGTATTGGTCAAGCCTACGTTCCTCATCCGGGGGGGTATGCCTATGCCGAAGACTTGGTTAAGGGCCTGAAAAACATCGCTGACTTTGAAATTTCCGTGGCAGGATATCCTGAAAAACATCCCCAAGCTTCAAGCTTAGATGCGGACATAGAGTTTCTGAAACGTAAAGTCGATGCAGGTGCGGATCGGGTCATTACCCAATCCTTTTTTGACAATGAAAAGTTTTTGCACTTTATCGACAAAGCCCGCGCCGCTGGTATCACGGTGCCGATCGTGCCTGGCATTTTACCCGTGACGAATTTCAGGCGCGTTCAGGAATTTTCCGTTGCCACCGGAACAACGGTGCCAAGTTGGATGGCTGAAGTGTTTGAAGGTTTAGATGATGATGCAGAAACGCGAAAATTGGTCGCCGCTTCGGTGGTCGCTGAACAGTGCCGAGTTCTGTACGCGAACGGCATCAAGGACTTCCATTTTTATACCTTAAACCGTGCCGATCTTACTTATGCCATTTGCCACATCTTAGGCGTGCGCCCTTAAAGCTTATATATAAAGAGACTGATATCATGACTTTGAAACCTCACAATCCAAACGCCAAAGCCCAATTAGAAGCTTTGATGAAAGAACGCATTTTGATTTTGGATGGGGCCATGGGCACCATGATCCAGCGCCACACGTTAGAGGAAGAGGATTTTCGAGGAGATCGGTTTAAGTCTTCCAATGTCGAATTGAAGGGCAATAATGACCTCTTGACCTTGACCCGCCCCGAAATCATTCAAGGCATTCACGAAGAGTACCTAGAAGCCGGGGCCGACATTGTTGAATCCAACACCTTTAGCGGAACCACCATTGCCCAGGCCGATTACGGTTTAGAAGACGCGGTTTATGACATAAATGTCCAAGGGGCAATCTTAGCGCGCGCGGCGGCAGATAAATATTCGACCCCCGACAAGCCTCGCTTTGTTGCTGGCGGCCTTGGCCCCACCAACCGCACCGCAAGTTTAAGTCCGGACGTGAATGATCCGGGTGCGCGCAATGTCACGTTTGATCAGTTGGTCACGGCTTACGCCCAAGCCACGCGCGGTTTGATTGAAGGCGGATGCGATTTGATTTTGATCGAAACCGTGTTTGACACCCTAAATGCCAAAGCCGCCGTCTATGCCGTATTAGGGGTCTTTGAAGAAGAAGGCTTTGAGCTGCCGATCATGATTTCAGGCACCATCACAGATGCGTCTGGTCGCACGCTTTCGGGGCAAACCGCCGAAGCCTTCTGGGTTTCGTTGGCGCACGCCAAACCGCTTTCAATTGGCTTTAACTGTGCGTTGGGGGCGGAAGACCTGCGACCGCATTTGCAATCGATTTCGGCGATCTCTGATACCCACGTCAGCGTCTATCCCAACGCTGGACTACCCAACGAATTCGGCCAATATGACGACACCCCTGAACACATGGGCAAGGTGTTACGCAGCTTTGCCACCGAGGGTTTGTTGAATGTCGTTGGCGGATGCTGTGGTACCTCTCCGGCTCACATCAAAGCCATCGCGGATGCCGTTGCCGATGTCAAACCACGTGTGGTGCCAACAGGCTTTACGACATCGCGTTTGTCTGGTTTAGAGCCGTTGGTGCTTGACGATGTCACGGGATTCGTCAACGTCGGCGAGCGTTGTAACGTTGCAGGCTCAATTAAATTTAAAAACTTGATTGCTGAGGGTGACTATCAAACTGCCCTGGAAATTGCCCGCAACCAAGTGGAAAACGGTGCCCAAATCGTTGACGTCAATATGGACGATGCCATGTTGGATGCCGAAGTCGAAATGGTTAGATTCTTGAATTTGGTCGCGTCGGAACCCGATATTTCACGGGTGCCCATCATGATCGACAGCTCTAAGTGGGACGTCATCGAAGCCGGCCTAAAATGTGTGCAAGGCAAAGGCATTGTTAATTCCATCAGCCTTAAAGAAGGCGAAGCTGAATTCATCGCTCATGCCCGCAAAGTTCGACAGTATGGCGCTGCCGTGATCGTCATGGCTTTTGATGACAAAGGCCAAGCCGACAGTTATGAGCGGATGATCGAAATTTGCGAACGGTCTTATAAAGTTTTGACCGAAGTTGTGGGCTTTCCGGCTCACGATATTATTTTCGATCCCAACATTTTTCCCATTGCCACGGGCTTGGATGAACACCGCAATTATTCGGTGGATTACATCAACGCGTGCAAATGGATCAAGAGCAATTTGCCGGGCGCTTTGATATCGGGCGGCGTGTCGAACATGTCGTTTTCGTTGCGCGGCAACAACCCCATGCGCGAAGCCATGCATTCGGTGTTTTTGTATCATGCCATCAAATCCGGCATGGACATGGGCATCGTCAACGCGGCGCAACTCACTGTCTATTCTGACATTCCAGACGCTTTGCGCGAACGGGTCGAAGACGCGGTGTTGAACCGCCGTGAAGACGCCACCGACCGCTTGTTGGACGTCGCCGACGATGCCAAGGGCTTAAAGTCAAAAAGCACAGGACCAGATTTGTCGTGGCGCGAGTTGAACGTAGAAAAACGCTTGGAATATGCCCTGGTTAAAGGCATCGGTGATTTCGTTGAGCTTGACGTTGAAGAAGCACGTTTGGCTGCCGAAAAACCCATCGATGTGATCGAAGGCCCGTTGATGGACGGCATGAACGTGGTTGGCGATTTGTTTGGGTCAGGCCAGATGTTTTTGCCGCAAGTGGTTAAATCCGCGCGCGTCATGAAACGCGGTGTGGCGGTGTTGTTGCCCTTTATCGAAGCCAGCCAATCAGGCGGATCGTCGAAAGGCAAAGTGCTGATGGCGACCGTTAAAGGCGATGTTCACGATATCGGTAAAAATATCGTCGGCGTGGTCATGCAGTGCAACAATTTTGAAGTGGTCGACATCGGCGTGATGGTGCCGTGGGCCGATATCTTGGACAAAGCCGTTGAAGAAAATGCCGACATCATCGGCCTATCCGGTTTGATTACACCGTCCTTGGAAGAAATGGTCACGGTGGCCAAGGAAATGGAACGGCGCGGTATGACCACGCCGATCATTTTGGGGGGTGCCACCACGTCTAAAGTTCACACCGCCGTTAAAATCGCCCCGGTTTACTCAGGTCCCGTGGTGCATGTGATTGATGCGTCGCGCGCGGTTGGCGTGGGGTCGAATTTGCTGTCGAAAACCAAAAGTGAAGCTTACGCCGCCGAAGTGCGTGCCGATTATGCAGCCATGAAACTCAAACACGAACAAACCCAGCGTGACCGTGAACAGCACACACTTGCGCAAGCTCGTGCCAATAAACTCGACGTTGATTTTGCCGAAAACGCGCCCGCCAAACCAACGTTCCTGGGCACCAAAGTGTTCGATGATTACCCGCTGGCCGACCTTGTCGATCACATTGACTGGACGCCGTTTTTCCGTACCTGGGAACTCAAAGGCAACTACCCCGAAATCTTGAGTATCGAAGGCGACTTGGGCGACACTGCGCGTTCGTTGTTTGCCGACGCCCAAGATATGCTGAAGCAAATCGTCGAAGAAAAATGGCTAACGGCGCGCGCTGTGGTTGGTTTTTGGCCCGCCGCCAGTGTCGGCGACGATGTCGAATTGTATACGGACGAAAGCCGCACCAAGGTGTTGAAAACCGTGCACTTCCTCCGTCAGCAAATGACCCGCGCCCAAGGCCGGGCCAACGATTGCTTGGCTGATTTCATTGCGCCCAAAGAGACAGGCATTGCCGACTATTTTGGTGGCTTCGCCGTCACCGCAGGTCATGGCATCGAAATCAAATCAGCTGCGTTCCAAGCCGAACACGATGACTATAGCGACATCTTGTTGAAAGCCTTAGCCGATCGTTTGGCCGAAGCTTTCACCGAACACATGCACGAACGGGTGCGTAAAGAATTCTGGGGCTATGCGCCGAACGAAGACCTTGGCAACGATGACCTGATCAAAGAACAATACCTTGGCATCCGCCCGGCCCCCGGTTATCCTGCGTGCCCGGATCACACAGAAAAAACGGACCTGTTTGAAATCTTGGACGCCACCAACGTCACGGGCATAGAACTCACCGAAAGCTACGCCATGATGCCCACCAGCTCGGTGTCCGGCTACTATTTCGCCAACGCAAAATCCCACTACTTCGGCATCGGCAAACTCGGTAAGGACCAAGTCGAAGACTACGCCAAGCGGAAAGGCATCAGCCTAGAACAGGCCGAACGAGATCTGGGACCGAATTTGGGGTATGGGGTTTAAGATAGCGATGAATGGAGATGCTCATGGATATGAATAAGCTGACGGCTGTTGGAACGATCATATTAGCTGTCATGGCTGTTCTTACATATCTAGGCAGCTCCGAAACACCGTCGCCTCAATTCATTTCGAATTCTGTTTACAATAATCACGCAGAAGCATCGGCAGCCGGCCCCGGCGGTACATCAAGCGCGACGTCAAACGTCATCATTAACAACTCATCAACTGTAATTGATAACCGCATTTCTGTGGGTGGGAATGGAGTAGCTGTTGGGGCGGGCGCTAACGTAAATATTATTACGAACACCAAATCAGCCGACAATTAAACATCATTGCCATTTGTCTTCTGCACCCATACAACACATGACTTAATGGATGCAATAGCATGTGCGTCCACAGTCTTTGCGGTTAGTGGTATGTTTCCCAACATGACTAATGGAAACGATCAAAAACTAGCTGATTTATTTAACGGGGCAGTGGCAGAGGGGCGATTTTCTCCTACTTTTTGTATGGGTACTCCATTACAAAGAAGAATTTCAAGAATATGTGCATCTATTCAAAGACTTCCGACAGATACCATGTTTATTTATTCCGATTATAGTGGACAACATAAATCTAGCAGTTATGAAGTTTTTTCTTATTTGGTTGTGGACCCAGCATCATCATTCTGCTGGTTTAGAAATCAATCAGCCTTTCGGAAACACGCCTTGCCAGACGGTCGAAGAATGTCATTTAAGGGATTAAATGATAAAAGAAAACTCGATGTACTGGATGATTTCCTGTTATGTGCAGATAAAATCAATGGCGTTTGTTTTACGTTTTGTATGAAAAAGCCGGATCTTTTTTACGGGAAGGATTTTAAGCAGTTGAAGGATATTGGTTTTAAACAAAAAATAATGGAAAGAACTTTCATTAAAGCCGAATTAGCCGCATATATTATTGGACTTCTATCATCCTCATTTCAGCATGTTAACTGGATCACAGATCATGATGAGATGATTGCTAATGAAAGTCTACATGACGATTTTTTGGAACTTTTCCGAATACCTTTAGATTGGTATTTACCGCATCTGTTGAGAGAGATAAGTATTGGTCCCCCTAAACTTGGTGAAGTGATGGAAGAAGATTTTCTGTCAATTCCAGACTTAATATCGGGCGCAATGGGTGAGTTCTTAGCTAGCGCTTCGTCAAGTAATAGAATTATTACCCCTGTGCCGAGTATGAGCAGAAAATCAGAGTCGATAGTTAGCTGGATGTCTCATAGAGATAACTTATATAAAGTCCCACCAATTATTTTTGAAAACGACGGTGATGTCACTCAAGTAAGGCATCTAACGTTCGATTCAATTGAAGAAAATTGGATTATATAAAACCGTTAATGACTTCGTACGTTAAGGACTGTTTTGCGTTAATGAACACCTCAAATACAGCCAGCCTCATTGAACTCCCCCCGAAAGTTTGCGATACACACCCTCAAATGCCGTGCCTGTTCTGGGTCACGCTCTTAACTGAAAGTCTGCACACATGATCGAACATGCTATGGAACGCCTTATCTTTGCCAGTCGGTGGATACTGGCGCCGTTTTATTTGGGGCTGATTTTGGCTTTGTGCATGTTGTTGGTTAAGTTCATGCAAGAGCTTGTCCATGTGGTTCCGGCGGTGTTTACGATGAGTGAGTCGGCGGTTATTGTGGCGGTGCTGACGTTGATTGATTTATCGCTGGCGGGGAACTTGCTGATTATGGTGATTTTCGCCGGGTATGAAAATTTTGTTTCGCGCATCGACACCGGCGATAACGAAGATCGGCCCGATTGGATGGGTAAGGTTGACTTCAGTGGTTTGAAGTTAAAATTGATCGCATCGATTGTCGCGATTTCGGGCATTCAGTTGCTGCGGGTTTTCATGGATGTGGAAAATTCATCTAAGGATAATTTGATGTGGATGTTGATCATCCACGTGGTATTTGTCGTGTCTGGCGTTCTGTTAGCGTTAATGGATTACATGGTGGCGAAGGCTTATAGTTTAAAGACATAAGCGGCCCCGACCTCTAAAACTAACAAAGCCATCCTTCAGGGGATGGCTTTTTTCATACGGGGTGTGTTGTGATTGAGTAACTGCGCGGGTCAACCCTTCGCCAGGCCCCTTTTGTGGGGATGGGATGGGCTTTAGTGGGTGGCAACCGCGACTTTGAGGGACGGTGTTGCGTGTGGCGCGTGGACCGGAGGAACGTTGGCAGTTTGAACCACGAAGAATGCGAGTACGGCGCCGTATACAAAAGTTTTAATCATTGTCTCTCTCCTTTTCTTGAGATCTTCCCAAGATCGAAACGCTCGGTGGAAAAAATTCTTTGTGCGGTTTCGATAAGAAGAATTTACAGAAGAGATTCGCACTTCTCAATATAAATTGCATGGCTGGTAAGTACGCGGCCTTTTTTGGTTTATGCCGTGAATTTAGAACATTAGACATTTTTATCTTTATATTCAGTTGATTAAGCAATATTTTTGGGGTTGCAAAACACCCTCTTATCTCCTCTGCGCGGGCGTAGTATTCCCAAAACGCATAGCTAAAAGCAAAACGGCCCTTCGTCAAACGCAAAACGTGCGCAGGCCTGATATGCACAGAGCGCAGAGCTGAAGGCTCGCGGCGGACAAAATTGGCGTTAAGAAAAGTGCTTGGGAATGGGAAAAGCGTGATCGCGAGGTTTCGCAACGCCTTTTTCAATAAGGAACGAAACAAAGGCCATATCACCTTTGATGACGTCTTCGATCAACAGCGCTGCCATTTCATCAAAACAGCGTTGAAGTCCGGCTTCGTTTTTCATATTCATGCACAATATGCGCACAGCTTTTGCTTTCAAGGTCAGCTCGCGATGAAACGTAACGTGTGATTTTAGGTGGGGATAGTCAAGTTCCGCCAACAGTTTTTCTTCCGTGGCAAAGTGATCGGCGCAGATGGTGAGGAAATTGGCCATCAAATCAGCGCATTTTTCAAACTCATTGGCCTGAATGGCGGTAGAAACCTCATTGATCGAGCCGACAATTTTCTTGTGCTCTTGATCAATGACCGGATGGCCCGTCAAAAAAGTATCCAGAAGTTCCATCTTCATGAAAGGGCACCCAGGTCACACTGTTAAAAACAGTGCAAAGTTTAGAACCATTGTAACCCATTTGCAACTTGAAGCGATTGGCGCTTAGTATTTGACAGGTCGTTTAGCTTTTTTGGGCGCGTCCGCGTTCTTTTTGGCCCGTTCCAAACGGCGCTGTTCCATGCGTCGTTTTTGTATGGCTTGATTCATTTCTGCGGTGATCTTTGTCCGTTCGGAAGAAACCCCAGCTTTTTGTAGACGGCGGGAGAAGTCGTCGCGTTCTTCTTGGGTCAGATATTTCATGTTTTGAGTGGATTGGCCAAAACTTTGCCCGCCCAATGTTACGGCGGTGGTGAAAGCAACGGCAAATAAAACGGGTTTAAAGAACGTTTTCATGGATTTTGATCCTTAGAATTTTTTGTGTGAATTTGCCCGTAGGGTAGTCAGCACCGCCAAGATGTCAACGGGGTTCGCGAAATCGGTCCAAGCGTAGACGGTCTCGATCATCGCCCAGACGTTTCGACATGGCTAAAACGGCCATCAAGGCCCCCAAAGATGTCGATCCGGCAATCAAAAACATGATGAGGATTTGATATTTGACGGCTTCGGTCGGATCAACCCCAGCCAATATCTGCCCCGTCATCATACCGGGCAGAGAAATCAATCCCGCCGCTGACATGGCGTTGATGATGTGGATCAAGCCCGCGCGCATGGCTTCGCGCACATAAGGCCGCACCGCATCTACGCGCAGATGACCTAAAGCCAAACGAGCCTCAATCGCATCCTTTTCACGCTTTAAGGTGACGCCGAGCCGGTCCATACCGACAGCGACACCGTTCAAGGTATTGCCCAACACCATGCCCAACAGGGGAATGGAAAAACGCGGATCGTACCAAGGTTCGGGTCGGATCGCCGTGGTTAGGGCCAAAGTGGTGACGATGGAGCCAGCTAAAATAAGTGACGTGGTGGCAATGCCCAATGACCAACCACCCCGCAGTTTTAAGGTTTGACGGGCCATGGCTTCGCGCCCGGCCAACGCCATCATGATGAAGGCCGCCAATGCGGTCCATCCCAAGGATGTCGTTTGAAAGAGAATTTTAAGGACCAGCCCAATCAGGGTCAATTGCACAACGGTGCGCAGGGCAGCGATGCCCAACGACTTTTCCAAGCCCAACTTTAAACCAACCGACAACCCGCCCGCCAACAATAAAAATGTTGATACGATGATGAGGTCGAAATAGCTCAGCTGAATGTAAACGGCGGTCATGATAAGACCTCGGTGAGTTGCCCGTCTTGCAGTGTAATATGCCGCGTGCCCAACCGTGCGGCTTGCGCCGCGTCGTGGGTGACGAACACGATGCCCAGGCCGTCCCTTGCATATTGCGTGATAATGGATTCCATTTTGGCCCCGTTGTCCGCATCCAAGCCAGAAGTCGGCTCATCAAGCATCAATATTTTTGGCCCCAGCACGATCGCGCGGGCAAAGCTTAAGCGTTGCCGTTCCCCGGTGGATAAATGCGACACGTCCCAACCCAATGCGGTGCTTTCCAAGCCAAGGCGGTGCAACGTGTCGATGACCAGGCCGCGCGTGGCACCTTCAAAGTGCGGTTCAACCTTGTCGGCCCACCATCCCGAATAAGCCGGAATGTACATGACTTGCTTGCGCCAGGCGGGGGCGCTCATGGTGCCGCGCTCAACACCGCCAAGGCTAAATTCACCTTCGCTTGGGTCCAAATCGGCAATGGCGCGCAACAATAAAGACTTGCCCGTCCCAGATGGCCCGGTCAACGCCACGATGTCTCCGCTCGCCACCTCTATATCGAGGGGACCAAGGCTGAGCCGTTTCAAATTGCGCACGCTCAAAGTCATGAACTAGCCCTAGCACGGTCAACAAATAACGGGAAGTATTGTGTGGAGAGGGCGCTTGGCCGTTATACTATCGATCATGACGAATCCACCGCCCAGACAACCTGAAATTATCATGCCCCAAACCTTGGCTTTGGTGGCGGGGGTGCGGGCGGCTTATGGGGTTGAAGAGACGGGCGAAGTCTCAAGCTATTCTTTTGGTGAAGCCTTGCGGGTTTTACGTGCTTTGGGCACGCCACCCCTGGTCTGTCATGCGCGGCGAACCGGGCAACGGTTGGGCTTTGGTCCTGATGTGATGCGCGCCTTTGACGTATTGGAACTGTTTGCCTTTGCCAAACCCGCTGTGTTTTGCTTGCCAACGCCAATGGGATTGGCGCAAGCCTTGGATTTACCGCTGCCCCGCAACCACGAAGACGAAGCCATGACCTTGATCCATGTTGGCGAAACGTTGTTGCGCAGTCTGGTGAATTTGTCAGAGCAAGACGCACGCCACCGTCTCATGCTGGTGGGCTTAGCCCATGCCATGAACGCGGGCGGCTGGCCGTGGGCGGTGCCAGTATTGGCGGCCTTGGGTGAACCTACGTTGGGCGATGCGCCGCACAGCCAAACATTGCGCCGTGCCTTTCGCGTGTGGGAAAAATTGCCCGATTGGGAAGATCGCGGCTTTGATGCCAAATCCGGCGATGCCTCGGTGTCGCCGATTGAGGCACGCACGCGTCTGGATGATATGTTGTCGAGTACCAAATCTGAAAAACGTCCGGGTCAGCAAAAATTTGCGGCGGGCGTGACGGCAGCATTTGATCCGTGTGACGTTCCCGGTCAGCCGCGTTTTGTTCTAGCCGAAGCCGGAACCGGAGTTGGCAAGACTTTGGGTTATGTGGCACCAGCCAGCGTGTGGGCCGACAAAAATGAAGGCACGGTGTGGCTTTCGACTTTTACCCGAAACTTGCAACGTCAATTGGACGATGAACTGGATCTTTTGTATCCAGACCCGGTCGAAAAGAAACGCCGGGTGGTGGTGCGCAAAGGCCGGGAAAATTATTTCTGCCTGCTCAATTTTGAAGAAGCCCTTGGTCGCATTGAAACGCGGCCCGGTGGGGCAATTGCTTTGGGGCTGGTGGCGCGGTGGGCATTGGCGACCCGAGACGGCGATATGGCGGGGGGCGATTTTCCGGCCTGGTTGCCCGATATGTTGGGACGTGGTCTGGTGCGCGAACTGACCGACACCAAAGGTGAATGCACCTATTCTGCCTGCCCTCATTTTGGCAAATGCTTTATCGAACATTCCAAACGCCGTGCCAAACGAGCCAAGCTGGTGATCGCCAACCATGCCTTGGTCATGGTGCAAGCGGCAATGGGTATGGGGGGGCACATCGAAGCAGAAGGCGGTTTGCCAACGCGCTATGTCTTTGACGAAGGTCATCATCTTTTTAATGCTGCCGACAGTGCCTTTGCCGCCCATTTGTCGGGGATGGAAACGTCTGACCTTCGCCGTTGGGTGTTGGGCGTTGAAGATAATAAAAGCCGCCGCAGCCGATCGCGTGGCCTCAAAAAACGCTTGGAAGACTTAAGTGCGACAGATGAAAAGCTGGCCCATATGGTCGAAGAGGTGCGTCGGGCCGCCACGGGTCTGCCAGCAGCGGGTTGGCAAAATCGATTAAGCGATGAAGAAAGCGCACCCATAGGGCCAACAGAATCCTTCTTAGCCCGCGTCCGCCAACAAACCTATGCGCGTGACAAAGATGCAGGCAACAACGGCTATTCGTTAGAATGTCCGTCCGCCGATCCCGTTGAAGGATTGATGGTGGCAGCCCAGACTTTGGATCAAGCCCTTCACACATTGGAACGTCCGGTGAGCGAGCTGATCAAACGAATGCTGAAAAAGCTTGCCGACGAAGCCGATGAGTTAGAAACCGGCGAACGTACGCGCATCGAAGGCTTGGCCGGAAGCTTAGAGCGTCGTGCCCTGTTGCCAGTGCGGGCTTGGCGGTCCATGTTGAAGTCATTGGAAGGCGGCACCCCCGACGACTTTGTTGATTGGATGAGTGTGGACCGCGCCCTTGGCCGAGATATGGATGTCAGTTTGAACCGCCATTGGGTCGATCCCACCAAACCATTTGCCGCGTGTATGACGGAAACGGCAGAAGGCGTTTTGGTGACCTCAGCCACGTTGCGTGATGATGGGGACTGGCAAACCGCCGAGGCGCGCACCGGGGCCACCCACATGGATTCACCGACCGTCTATGTCGCCCAACCATCACCGTTTGATTACGCAGCACAAACCCGCATCATTGTGATCACCGACGTTAATAAAAATTCACTCGATCAAGTGGCGGGTGCCTACCGAGAACTTTTTTTAGCAGCGAACGGCGGGGCGTTGGGTTTGTTTACCGCAATTTCGCGGTTGCGGGCGGTCAATGAACGGATGGCCCCAGTTCTCGATGAACACGGCATTCCGTTGTATGCCCAGCATGTGGACTCGTTGGATGTCGGCACCTTGGTTGATATCTTTCGCGCCGAACAAGACGCGTGCTTGTTGGGGACCGATGCGGTGCGCGATGGTGTGGATGTGCCGGGAAAATCTTTGCGGCTGATCGTGTTTGATCGGGTGCCGTGGCCGCGCCCCGACATCATCACCCGCGCCAGACGCTCTCATTTTGGCGGGCGAGCTTATGATGAAATGCTGGCGCGCCTCAAACTTAAACAAGCTTATGGTCGGTTGGTGCGCAAAAAAGACGATCATGGCGTGTTTGTCATGTTAGACAGCGCCTTGCCCACCCGTTTGTGTTCGGCCTTTCCGAAAGACGTGGAAATCCGGCGCATGGGTTTGAAAGAAGCCCTTGGCGAAGTGCGCGGATTTTTAACCGATCAAGATTGAACCCAAAGTCGATAGTCTAAGGGCAAAAAAATAGGAGGGCCTGGATGGGCCCTCCTATTTCTATAGATGATATGTGGTGTTGTCTTAGTGTCCGAAGAAAATTTCCACGCGACGATTTTTGCCTTCGCGAACGCCGTCGCCGGTCATGACCTGTGGGTGGGTTTCACCAGCAACAGAAGCGCTTGTTTCGGTTGTTGCCAAGCCTTTAGCCATCAAAGCTTTAGAGACAGCCTGGACGCGTTTTTGTGACAAAGCGATGTTGTAGGCGCTGTTGCCAGACGTATCCGTGTGTCCCATCAGACTCGCGCTGGAGATGTGTGCGTTGCGAGCTGCATTTACGGCCATATCAGCAGCGATACCCGCATTGCCTGTTATAACAGCACTGTTATGGTCGAAGTAGACGATGAATGAGCCAGGCATATTCATCTTGGGCTTGGGTGCATGTACCTTCATTGGCGCTTCGCCTTTGATTTTCGCCATGGCAGCATTGTGGTTCGCCATGCAATCGGAATTGGTAAAGCCTTCGGCTTCTTCCTCGACCCAGCAGTCAAACTGCCCTTGCGCGCGTCCGGCAGCCGCAGGACTAGACTCTTTGCCACCAGCGGCAAATTTAGCCAACATCGCGGCACGATGTTCGTTTAAAACAGCGGCACGTTCAGCAGAAATGGTCCATTTGGAAACATCTTCAGGCTCAACGGCTTCATTTTTGGAAGCTCTCATTGCCTTACGACCAAAGGCCGCACCATGGTTCCATTCGGCTTCAACTTCAGCTTCATATACGGCATACGCAGCATAATCGGCGGACAAAGCTTTGTTAAATGCCGACGCTCCGCTGGCATCGATTGTTTTGGCTGCGTCAACGTCAGCAATTTCTGCAAACGATGCACAACCAGCCAATAGGGCCAACATGCCAGTAGCGGCCGTGATTCTAAGAATTGTTTTCATGGTTTCAAACCTCCCGTTTGTTTTTTTTAAATAACTGTAATAACTTCAACCATAGCAAAATATAGAACGTATACAAGTTTTGTCTAAACTAAAGAAGCCCCGCACAGTTAATTGTGCGGGGCTTCTTTTTTGGGTCGTGAATATGACAATGTTGAGGGGAAGGACTAGAAGCCCATACCACCCATGCCGCCGCCCATGCCGCCCATGCCGCCCATGTCGCCACCCGGCATACCGCCGCCGCCAGCAGCGCCAGCAGGTTCAGGCTTGTCGGTGATCATGGCTTCGGTGGTGATCAACAGACCAGCAACAGAAGCTGCGTCCTGAAGCGCCACACGAACAACCTTGGTTGGATCAATGATGCCAGCTTTGACCAGGTCTTCAAAGGCACCTTTTTGAGCATTAAAGCCCCATGATGTGTCTTTGCTTTCCATCAACTTGCCACCAATCACGGCGCCATCGGCACCAGCGTTATCGGCGATTTGACGAACCGGAGCCTGAATGGCACGACGAATGATGTCGATGCCAACCTTCTGGTCCGCATTCTCGCCTTCAAGTTTGGCCAACGCGCGGATGGCGTACAACAACGCCGTACCGCCGCCAGGAACGACGCCTTCTTCAACGGCCGCGCGGGTCGCATGAAGAGCATCATCAACGCGATCTTTGCGCTCTTTGACTTCAACTTCGGAACCGCCGCCGACGTGGATCACGGCAACACCGCCAGCCAATTTGGCGAGACGTTCTTGCAGTTTTTCTTTGTCATAGTCAGAAGAGGTTTCTTCGACTTGCGCACGGATTTGGTTGCAACGTGCTTTGATTGATTTTGGCGTACCCGCACCGTCAACCATGGTGGTGGCTTCTTTGGTGATCTCGATGCGCTTGCAAGTGCCAAGCATATCCAAGGTTACGCTTTCCAGTTTGATGCCAAGGTCTTCGGAAACCACGGTACCATTGGTCAAGATGGCGATGTCTTCCATCATAGCCTTGCGACGTTCACCAAAGCCAGGAGCCTTAACAGCCGCAACCTTGAGGCCGCCACGCAGCTTGTTCACAACCAAAGTTGCCAACGCTTCGCCTTCAATGTCTTCGGCAATGATAACCAGAGGACGTGAAGATT